>UMHI01024934.1_pt1 | contig 210031 bp, 167 predicted proteins | sample 1965481 | NCBI WGS metagenome assembly UMHI01 (sample SAMEA4836093, study PRJEB28245) | human gut metagenome | biome: gut microbiome; material: fecal sample | place: Denmark | collected 2008 | reverse complement strand
TTGCCAGCTTCTACGTTTATACTTGTTAACCCGCTACAGCCATCAAATGCACCGTACCCTATGCGCGTTACACTCGACGGGATCTCTATGCCGGTTAACCCGCTACAGCCATCAAATGCACCGTCCCCTATGCGCGTTACACTCGACGGGATCTCTATGCTCGTTAACTCGCTGCAGTCCCAAAATGCTCTTTCCCCTATGCGCGTTACACTCGACGGGATTTTTGTGTTTTTACAGCCATGTATAAGAGTATTTGTCTCTTTTTTTATAATGGCATTACAGTCATCTCTGCTGTCATACACTGTATTGTCTGCTTCTACAACTATGCTGGTTAACCCGCTACAGCCATAAAATGCTCTGTTCCCTATGCTCGTTACACTCGACGGGATCTTTATGCCGGTTAACCCGCTACAGTCGTCAAATGCAAAACTCCCTATTTCCGTTACACCCACTGGGATCTCTATGCTCGTTAACCCGCTACAGCCATCAAATGCAAAACTCCCTATTTTCGTTACACCCGATGGGATTTTTGTGTTATTGCAGCCCTGTATAAGAGTATTTGTCGCTTTTTCTATAATGGCATTACAGTTATCTCTGCTGTCATAGGACACATTGTCAGCTTCTACTTTTATACTTGTTAACCCGCTACAGCCATAAAATGCACCGTCCCCTATGCTCGTTACACTCGACGGGATCTTTATGCTCGTTAACCCGCTGCAGTCGTCAAATGCAAAACTCCCTATTTCCGTTACACCCACTGGGATCTCTATTCTCGTTAACCCGCTACAATCACTAAACGCACTTCTCCCTATGCTCGTTACACTCGACGGGATCTCTATGACGGTTAACCTGCTACAGCCACGAAATACACCTTCCCCTATGCTCATTACACTCGACGGGATCTCTATGCCGGTTAACCCGCTACAGTTCCAAAATGCATCAACCCCTATGCTCGTTACACTCGACGGGATCTTTATTCTCGTTAACCCGCTACAATCACTAAATGCAGCTTCCCCTATGCTCGTTACACTCGGCGGGATCTCTATTCTCGTTAACCCGCTACAGCCGTCAAATGCATACCCCCCTATTTCCGTTACACTCGACGGGATTTTTGTGTTTTTACAGCCCTGTATAAGAGTATTTGTCTCTTTTTCTATAATGGCATTACAGTTATCTCTGCTGTCATAGGACACATTGCCAGCTTCTACGTTTATACTTGTTAACCCGCTACAGCCATAAAATGCACCATACCCTATGGACGTTACTCCCGCCGGGATCTCTATGCTTGTTAATCCGCTACAGCCGTAAAATGCAGAAGACCCTATGGACGTTACTCCCGCCGGGATCTTTATGCCGGTTAACCCGCTGCAGCCCATAAATGCTTTTTCCCCTATGCTCGTTACACTCGACGGGATCTCTATGCCGGTTAACCCGCTGCAGCCCATAAATGCTCTTTCCCCTATGCTCGTTACACTCGACGGGATCTCTATGCTTGTTAATTTGGTACGTTCATTAAACGCTCCATCCCCTATACTCGTTACTGCAATATTCTTAATTTTCGTGGGTATTTCTACAGCTCCCTTTGCATCATAATCACACTCTGTTATTTCTACATATTTTGTTTCATCCGATTTCTGATAAATGCGATAGGACAGATATCCTTCTTTTCCATTCTCAACCTCTGTATCTTCCGTTTCTAACATATCTGCCTCAATATCTGCCGCATCTGCTTCTTCTACAGTCTCCCCGGCTTCTTCCGGCTGTGCTTCCTCATCTGCCTCCATCTCAGGCTCTTCTGCTGTGTCTACGGTCACGGCTGTTTCATTCTCCGAAACTGTCTCCGCAGCTACCGGTACTGAACTGCAGATCATTGCAGCAGTCAATACCATTGTCAACATTTTTTGTACGTATCTCTTTTTCATATATTTCCTCCCTATAAAAAGAATTTTCCCTTTTTTGTAACCCATGATAATTATAATCTATTATGACAGGAATGGAAACAAAAAGAACGTGATTCACTCATTTTTTATGAAAATTAACTTAAAACAGCAAAAAATTTTGTATATATTTCAATCGTTTGACAGTTGAATAAGGGAAAATCCTCGCAGTTTTATGCTTGACAGCATTTTACTCCGCGGATTCTTCCATCAGATTACTTTCATCACCCAGATCTACTTTTTTCAGTTCTCTCCTAAAGAAGATATCATACATGACCGGTACAATGAAAAGTGTCATCAGTGTTGCATAGGCAAGTCCGCCGATGGAAACAATGACCATACCACGGCTCATGACCGCGGAAGCATCTTTAGAAAGTGCCATTGTCATCATGGCAAGGATCGTCGTCAGCGCCGTCATCAGGATCGGGCGCATACGTGTCTTTCCTGTTTCTACAAGTGCTTCTCGTTTTTCCACACCTTCCAGTCTTAACTGGTTTACATAATCCACAAATACAATACCGTTGTTTACAACGACACCTGCCAAGATCAAAAAGCCCATCATGGCGATCATGGAAAGCTCCTCTCCTGTCAGCATCAGTCCAAGGAAACCGCCTGTAAATGCCAGCGGGATCGTAAAGAGCACGATAAACGGTGATAACAGGCTCTGGAACTGTGCTACCATGATCAGATAGATAAAGACGATCGCCAGTGTGATCATCAAAAGCATATCATGCATCATGCTCATGACCTGTGTGCTCTCGCCTGCGATCTCGATCCGGTAACCCTCCGGTGTCTTATAATCGTCCAGTTTGTCTTCTACCGTTCTGGATAACAGGGTTGTATTATAGCCTTCCATCGTATCTGCGGTAACGGAAATATAACGCTCCTGATTTTCGCGGTTGATGCTGGATACACTTGCACCCTCGGAAACCTTTGCAAATTCAGACAGCTTATGTTCTTCCTTCACAGACTTGCCATCCTCATCCTGCGTCGTTGTCTCAAAGGTATATGCCATCAGGTTATCTTCCGTCAGTTTTTCCGTATCATCCACGATCGTCACCTGATAGGTTTCATCAGCCGTAGTCAGTGTTGTTGCATCCTTACTGTCGGTCAGTTTTCCGGACAGTTCACTGTAGATCTGTGCCACTGTCAGCCCGAGGCGCATTGCCTTATCCTTATCAACGGTAATGACAAGCTGTCTGTCACCGTCGCTCTGTCCGTTTTCGATATTTTCAAAGCCTTCTATCCCGGAAAGCAGCTCCTTCATATCCTCGCTGACCGAAAGCAGCGTATCCAGATCGTCTCCGTAAATATTCAGTGTCAGACCGTCTCCCGTCAGTGCGGACATATCCATATTGGAGGTTGCAACACTGTATTCGACCTGTGGATAGTCTTCCATCATCTTTTCCAGCTTCTTTGCCACCTTAGTATTATTCTTCCCGGTCTCGTCATCAAGCAGCAGGAAGAAGGTAAAATCCTTATTACTGCCGGAGCTCAGCATCATATCACCGCTTCCGCCGCCGGACATAATGCCGACTGTTTCGATGCCCTGTACGGCCTGCAACTTCTCCATCAGTTCGTCTGCCACCGCATAGCCTTCCGTTACTTTCATTTCGTCAGGCATATTGACGGTCATGCTCATCTGGCTGCCACCCATTTCAGGCATCATGATCATACCGGTTGACAGCACGCGCACGACACAAAGCACCAGCAAGGCGATCGCAAGTGCAAGCGGTACGAGCTTTACTTTCAGACAGAACCGGAGCACTTTATCATACACCTTTAATACCTTGTCAAACAGCCTGTGTGACTTTTCTTTCGTATTTTTCAAAAGTACCACGCTCATGCTCGGTACGACAGTCAGTGCCACGATCAGGCTGGCGATCAGACTGTAGGCAATGGTCAGTGCCATATCCGTAAACAGCTCTCTGGTCAGACCTGTGGTAAAGACGATCGGCAGGAAAACACAGATGGTCGTCAGCGTAGATGCTGCGATCGCGCCTGCCACCTGATTGGCTCCCATAACCGCTGCCCGCGCCGCGCTGATGCCTTTATTGCGCAGTCTGTATATATTCTCGATCACGACGATCGAGTTATCTACCAGCATACCGACACCGAGTGCCAGACCGGATAAGGAGATCATATTCAATGTGATATTCGTAAAATACATCAGCACGACCGCAAAGAGTACACTCATTGGAATACTGAATGCCACGACAACTGTCGGCTTGTAATCTTTTAAGAAGATCGCCAGTACAAGGATTGCAAGCAGTGCACCCCAGATCAGGTTGGACAGTACGGAATCGATGATCAGCTTGATATAATCCCCCTGATCCATCAGCGGCGTGATATGCAGTCCGTCATACTTCTCTTCCAGTTCCTTGATGGCTTTATTACATGCCTTTGACACATCGGAAGTACCTGCGGTGCTCGACTTGGAAATACTTAAGATCACACCGTCATTTCCGTTGATCTTTGCATAGTTATCGTCTGCATTGTCAATGACTGTCACATCCGCCACATCACTGATCCTGACATCTCCTACTTTGTCTACCTTGCAAAGTACCATGTCTTCCACTTCATCGATTGCGGAGAATTCATCTCCGACCTTGACAAGCACCTGTGACTCATCTTCATTTTTGATATATCCTGCAGGCATATTGAAATTCTGGGCAGATAAAAGCTGTGACAGGGTATCCATCGTCAGAAGGGCGTCCAGATTGGCGCTTTCCATTGCCTGCTCCCTGCTGTCATCAAGCTGTTCCTGTGCATCCTCCATCTGCTTTTCGCCGTCTTCAATGGAAGTCATGCCACTTGCCATCTGCGCCGTATATGCGCCAAAGGAAGCTGCTGCGGTGATTTTGCCTGCCTCTACATCTACATAGGCATCTTCTGCCTGCTGGATCGATGCATCCACCTTATCCTTAACCGCCTCCGCAGCCTTGATCTCGATCGCCAGATTAGCAAGCTCTGTATCGATCTGCGGGATCCTGACTTCTACAATGTCATACAGCTTCTGCAGATTTGCTTTGGTCATCTGCTTTGCCGCATCACTGTTTCCCTGGCTTTCCAACAGCTTTTTAAATGCTTTCAGCTTATCCGGATTGTCCAGCGCGTCCTTTACGTTCTCCGGAATCTGCGCTGCCTGCTCCGCGATCTGCTGCTCTGTCATTTCTTTTGCCGTATCCTGCGCTGTCTGTTCGATCGCCGCAGCAGCATCTCCCAGCATTGCCAGATAGGTATCTACATTTGTTGCATCGATCGTATCCGTGATACCTGCCTGCGCCACCGCCTGTTGTACAGCCGCAATCTTTACCTGTGTGTAGATCTGCGTATAAACAGCCTGATAGGTCTCATCCGATGTCAGTGTTTCCTTTGCAGTCTGAAAGCCCGCATTGATCTGGTCGTAGCTTTCGACGACCTTATTTTCCACATATGCTTTCCGCTCTGTTTTCAGCGCTGTTTCATCTGCCTGAAGCCCGACAAGCTGTGCAGCATATGCCGCTTTGGTCGCCATTGCCTCATCCAGCATCTTACTGTATTCTGCCAGCTCTTTTGTCTTATCCGTCTGCTCTGTCTGCAGCTTTTCCTGATTGCTTTTCAGCTCTGCCTTTGCATCCTTCAGCTTTTTCTTTGCATTGTCAAGCTCTGCCTGTGCGTCATCCAGCTTGTCCACCGCAATCCCCAGAATCTGGTTATTGACCTTCTCGATCTTCTTCTCATTTAAACGGATCTCTACAGTCTTTTCCACAAGTCCCGTTTCCGTTACGCTGGCAACACCGCTCTGCCTCTCCAGATAAGGCGTTACCGTTTCTTCCGTGAACTTTGTCAGCTCATAAATATCCATTCCGCTGTAATCGACCGCTGCATACATGGTCGCCATCATATCCGGCGAGATTTCCAGAAGGGACGGTGTGCCTGCCATATCCGGGAGCTCGATCTGGTCGATCTGACTCGAAAGCTTTACCATGGCACTGTCCATATTGGTGTCTTCCGCAAATTCCAGGGTGATCATACTGTAATTTTCATTGGAAACACTCGTAACATTCTCGACACCATTGACAGTTCCAAGTGCAGACTCGAGCACCTGTGTCACATCATTTTCCACTTTTTCGGGTGATGCGCCCGGATAGGTTGTGATCACAAGTATGTACGGGAGGGATATACTCGGCAACAGATCCGTCGTCATCTTGGTAAAGCTGACGATACCGAGTACAAACAGCATAACAACTGCGACCAGTACAGTGAATGGTTTTTTGACACTGAATTTTGACATGTTTGGTTCTCCTGTTTTTAGATTATATTTCATACTATATACTCGAAAATTCTGCCGCTTACGCGCCAGATATGCTGCTTTGCAGCATATCTGATTTTACATAAAGATAACTATTCAGAACCACATTCGCAAAATCGCATCTTTCGATGCTTCCATTTGCTCATGTGGTTACTTCGCCCTATAAATATCACATAATATTCTCACGAATACAAGCATTCGCCGCATATTATGTGATATTTACATGGCTCTGAATAGTTTCCATAAAATAAGAAATGGGCAAGACCCATTTCTTATTGATTTTATTTCTTATTTACTTTTTAGATATCACCGGCTGTTTTGATAAACAATTCCTCTTCAACCGATTTTTTCTTTCCGCTTTCCTTCGGTGCGTATTTTCCTTTCGGCTTGGAAATGATCTCATGCTTTCCTTCCGCTGCCTTGCCATCCTCGATCTGCTTGGCTACTTCATCATAGAACTCAAGTGCCACGATCTCATCATAGCCCATGTAGAAATCTGCATTTCTGGAATCGCCCTTGCTGATCTGTCCGCTGTAATCGTAAGTCACATCTGTATGCTTACGAATCCCGACATACGTATCCTCGATCTTAATAAACTTAACCGAAGTACGTGTGGTACGATTACCTTCGATCTCCAGTTCCTGACTGAGCTTGATGCCACTGCTTAAAATGACACTGATCAGTTTCGAATCGATATTATCTACTACAATCTGATTAAATACTTCTTTTTTCATACCTATACCCTCTCACACGTTGATTGATAACCCCAAGAATTACTTTATTTTATCATGGCAATCCCGCTTCGTAAACCACTTTTTTGCGTGTTTTTATCTCTTTCCCAAAAATATTTTCAACTTTTTGAAAAAAATGCTTGCAATTCCATTTGTTTTATAATACTATAGTCAAGGACGTTTTAAAAACGCCTTATGGCTAATTGGTCAAGCGGTTAAGACGCCGCCCTCTCACGGCGGAATCAGGGGTTCGATTCCCCTATTAGCTGTTCACTGTTTTTATAACAGCCCAACCCGAAAATCCCGTAAGCGATGCTTACGGGATTTTTTATTGCATTTATTTTCTTTAGCACCTAGTTTTTTAACATAGCTCGTAATCTTTTTACTTCCGCCTCAAGTTCATCCGCTCTTCGACGTTCTTTTTCTGTATTTTGCCGCTCCTTCTCTGTGTTTTTACGCTCAATTTCTATCCCCTCCCGTTTTCCGGCATTATATTCCGTAAGAAGGCATCTCTCATAGTCTTCCCTTGCTTCACACTGCATACGGATTTTTTCATCTTCACTCAGTTTTTTCATTGTCACTACCATATTCTCAAATACCTCCTCGCCTCTTGCTAACTGCTCAAGTTCTTCTAGAGTCTCTGCCTTGAATATACCCGCCCATTTCAAAATCTTTTTATCTGTTTCAGACTGGTCTTTTGCATCTACATCTAAAATCTGATATTTTGCCATAAACTTTGGATGTTCTTCAAATAATGTAAAGTCTAAAATACCAATATGATATGTAGGGAACAACATACCATAATCTTGCCCACTCTTGATACTGTCATAGGCTCTCGCCCAGTATAATAGTGATCGATTTGTCCAGTATGTCTGCTTATACACCTGTAATTCAATATTGATGATCCTTGCATCATTCAGCTTGATCTTTACATCTAAGATACAATCTTTTCCTTCAATCTCCTTACCAAGCTCAATGGGATTTTCGATGTGACAGCTTACAATGTCTGCCTCATCCATCTCTAAAAGTGTTGCTAAAAGATTTCGTAACACCTCTTCGTTCTTTTGTAAAACTGCATGGAACATATAGTCATTTTTCATTCCATAAAATTTTCTTTTTTCTGCCATCTACTATGGTCCTCCTTTGTTTGTCACAGGAGTTACCATATATCATATTATTTCGAAACTCCTGCCTTATTGATAAATGTGAAATAAAGCATGAATTTTCTGAAATAAGATATGAGTAAGACTTTGGATCGTTATGTTTAAAATACGCTTCATTTTCTAACAATCCGATAGACTTGATAAAAGAAAATATGCTTTGCAATAACTATACCATTATTGCAAAGCATTGACAATCACATAATATGTTTTTCAAATGGGATGATTGTAAATCAAAAACTAAATTTCGTCTCTGAAAAACTGTATTGTCATATAGTTATCCCTCCAATCATCACAGTTCATTCGCATATCGCCTCTTCTAATTATGGTAATACCACGAATTGCTTCGTGCTCCGCACTCCCGCAATTCTCTCAGACATTCGCATATTGCGAAGCTTACGCTTGTATACTTGTAATACTTAATACTGCAGAGCCCCATTCGCAAAATCGCCTCTTCGAGGCTTTCCTTTTGCTCATGATGGCTGCTCGCCATATAGATTTATAAAAATTGCCCTCTCCAAGCAAGCTTGACGGGCAATTTTATATAAATCTGCCTGGCTCTGCAGTATTACATGAAGTCAAATAAGCTCAACTGGTTTGATTGGGGCAGGCTGCCAAGAAGTCCCAGCTCGCCCATCTTATCGATAACGTTCTGCGGTGCTTTGCTGCGGCTTCGCAGATCATCTCTGGATAAGAACGGTCCGTCCTTTGCCGCTTCCATCATGGCTTCTGCGGCTTTATCCCCCATACCGTCGATACTGCCGAGGGATGGCATAATCTTGCCGTCGATGATCTGGAACAATCTCGAATGTGCTTTGTAAATATCGATTGGCATAAACTCAAAGCCTCTCGCATACATTTCCTGCACGATACGCAGATCACGGATGGAATCCTGTTCCTTCTTGGATAGCTCATCCTTCCTTCTGTTGTAATCCGCCAGCACGGCTTCAAGATGCTCCTTGCCCTGACACATCAGTTCATAGGAAAAGCAGTCCGCTCGGATACTGTAAAATGCCGCATAGTAGGCAAGCGGATAATTTACCTTACAATACGCAATACGCCATGCCATCATAACATAGGCAGCAGCATGTGCCTTCGGGAACATGTACTTGATCTTTTTGCACGACCAGATATACCAGTCAGGTACATTATGTTCCTTCATGGTCGCGATCCATTCGTCCTTCAGACCTTTTCCCTTTCGCACGCTTTCCATGATTGTAAAGGAAAGTCCCGCCTCAACACCCATCTGCATCAGATAGATCATGATATCATCACGCGTACAGATTGCAGTTGAAATCGTTGCCTTGCCTTCCTCGATCAGCGTCTGTGCATTGCCCAGCCATACGTCCGTACCATGGGAAAGCCCTGCAATACGGACAAGATCGGAAAACGAGGTCGGCTGCGTATCAATTAACATCTGCATGGCAAAATCGGTACCGAACTCCGGAATACCGAGGGATCCCAGTTTACAGCCTAAAATATCCTCCGGCTTGACACCAAGTGCATCTGTATTCTGAAACAGGCTCATAACGTCCTTATCGTCCAGCGGGATCTTTGTCGGATCGATCCCTGTCAGGTCCTGCAGCATACGGATCATGGTCGGATCATCGTGTCCGAGAATATCCAGCTTTAACAAGTTGTGGTCGATCTTATGGTAGTCAAAATGTGTGGTTACGATATCCGTTGTCATATCATTTGCCGGATGCTGTACAGGCGTAAAGGAGTTGATCTCCTCGCCCAGCGGCAGTACAACGATACCGCCCGGATGCTGTCCGGTTGAACGTCTGACACCGGTACAGCCTTCTGCGATTCGTTCAATCTCACAGCGGCGTTTATGGATGCCACGCTCTTCATAATATTTCATCACATATCCATACGCTGTCTTTTCTGCCAGCGTACCGATCGTTCCGGCGCGGAATGTCTGTCCGTAACCGAAAATAACTTCTGTATATTTATGTGCCTTACTCTGATATTCACCGGAAAAGTTCAGGTCGATATCCGGCTCCTTATCTCCCTTAAATCCAAGGAATGTTTCAAACGGGATATCAAAACCGTCCTTGACCAGCTTTTCGCCGCAGTTCGGACAGATCTTATCCGGCATATCACATCCTGCCTTACCGGCATATGCCTTAACCTCGGGTGAATCAAAATCATAATAATGGCATTTCTTACAATAATAATGCGGACTCAAGGAATTAACCTCTGTGATTCCCGCCATATTGGCAACGAAGGAAGAACCTACGGAGCCACGGGATCCAACCAGATACCCATCCTCCACCGATTTCCATACCAGCTTCTGCGCAATGATATACATAACGGCAAATCCGTTGGAAATAATAGAATTCAGTTCCTTTTCCAGTCGTTTTTCTACAATATCCGGCAATACCTCGCCATAGATCTCATGCGCTCTCCGGTAGCAGATATCCGTCAGCGTCTGGTCACTGTTTTCAATAACAGGCGGACATTTATCCGGTCTGACCGGATCGATGGAATCCACCATATCCGCGATCAGGTTTGTGTTATCAATAACTACCTCCCGCGCTTTATCACTGCCTAAATATTCAAACTCCGCCAGCATTTCTTCCGTGGTGCGCAGATATAACGGAGCCTGGGAATCCGCATCCTTGAAACCGTTTCCCGCCATGATGATGCGGCGGTATACCTCATCCTCCGGATCCAGAAAATGCACGTCACACGTTGCACAGACCGGCTTATGGAACTCCTCTCCCAGATCACAGATCTTTTTATTGATCTCCTGAATATCTTCCATGGAATGAATGTTTTCATGATCTGACTTATCGGAATCGATCATAAATGCATTGTTGCCATTTGGCTGGATCTCCAGATAATCGTAGAAATTCACGATATCGGCGATCTCCGCCTGTGGTGCCCCGCGCAGCAAGGCTCTGTAAAGCTCTCCCGCTTCACAGGCACTTCCAAGGATCAGACCTTCTCTGTTTTCAAGGATCAGGCTCTTCGGTACCTTCGGCCGTCTGTTAAAATACTGCAGATGGGAAGCTGAAATGAGCTTATATAAATTGACACGTCCCACATCATTTTTCGCCAGTACAATGGCATGATAAGACGGTGTTTTACGGACATAATCCGTACTTGTCCTGCCCAGCTCATTAACCGCATCCAGATCATGTGCACCCTTTTCCAGCAGCATCGGAATAAATTTCTCAAAAATTTCAGCCGTTGCCTCCGCATCATCTACCGCACGATGATGGTTTTCCAAAGATACACCGACTGTCTTTGCCACATGATCCAGTGTAAACTTGGCAAGCTGTGGCAGCAGCACTCGTGCCATGGCAAGCGTATCCACATGAGTATATGCATAAGGCAGCTCCAGTTTCCTCGCATTTTCCTTAATAAAACCGGTATCAAAAGAAGCATTGTGCGCTACCAGTACACAGCCTTCGCAAAAGGCAAAAAACTCCGGCAGAACCTGATCGATCGTCGGTGCATCCATGACATCTGCATCCGTGATCGTTGTCAGCTTGGTGATCCGGTATGGAATCGGCTCCTGCGGGTTTACATAAGTTGAAAAACGGTCTACGATTTTTCCATTTTCCACCTTTACCGCACCGATCTCTATAATGTGGTTCGTCACACTTGAAAAACCGGTTGTTTCAATATCAAATACAACAAAGGAATCCATCAGGGATTGTCCCTTCGGATTGACTACAATATTTTTCAGATCATCTACCAGATAGATCTCACAGCCGCAGATCACCTTGAAGAAATCCTGTCTGTCAAGCTGTTTTCCTTCCTTTTCCGCCTCTGCTTTCGCACCTTTATACAGATCCTGCCACGTATGGAATACATCCGCAAGTGCCTGTACCACGCCATGATCTGTGATCGCGATCGCCGGATGTCCCCATTTATATGCCCGCTTTACAATATCGATAACATCGGAAACACCGTCCATATCACTCATTTTCGTATGACAGTGCAGCTCTACACGCTTCTTTGCACTGTGATCCATTCTGGTCACGGTAAAGTCTTTTGTTTTTTGCAGGCTCTTAATGGAAATCGTCAGATCCTTATCAAAGCTGTCCATGGCACAAAGTCCCCTGACAAGCAGAAAGGCTCCCTTTTTAACCCCTTCCCGGATATTCGGGAGTTCTTCGTTCGGACAGAACATCTTGCATTTCATCGTATCCGTAAAGTCTGTAATAAAGAAGCTGACGATCGTCTTTTCATTACGGATCTCTCGTTCTTCTACACTCAGCACTTTTCCACGTATCGTGATCTCACCCATTTCATCCAGGATCTGATCCATCGGAACGATCTCACCTTCCACATCATAGCCATACAATACATCCGGATTGTCCGAACGCCTGCCCTGTCTGCGGAAGCTCTTAAAATCTTTTTTACCTTCTTTTTTAAATTCTTTCTTCGACGGCTGTGCAGGCTCTGCTTTCTGCACCGGCTGCTTCTGCGGTTGTTCAGCAATTTTTGCATCTGCTCCCTGCATAGGCGATGCGGCATGCTCAAATTCATTTCCGTCCACACCGCTCATATCCACATATTCACTGTCACTCGTTTGGGAAATAGCCGCACGGTTTCCCGCAATTTCCGCGATCCGGCGTGCAATCTTGATATCGTCCTCTTCCCGGTATTTGCTTTCCTTCGGCTCTTCATATGCCACTTCAAAAAACGCACGTACCCCGCATCTTTCACAGACAATCTTGTCCAGGATCTGCAGAAGCTCTCCGCTTTTCTGATGATACAGTGGAATATCTTCCATCGTCAGAACAACTTTATCATCTGCTTCAAAAGACATCTCTGCGGACTTTAACATGCTGTGCAGCATCGGACTGTATTCCTTCAGCTCCAGCAGCATACTGTTTTTATACGCCCCGAAAACAGCCGGCGCATCATACTGCGCAGACAGATGAAACGTTTCATAAAGCTTGACTTCAGGTCCTTCTTTTCCGCCTTCCAAGGCAGAAAAAAGCTGCTTATGCAGCTCTTTTTCCACTTTATAAATATATTCTTTTTCTATGATGTTGTCACAACTTATGTAAACCTTCAGCAGATCTCTTGCTCTTGTCGTCACAACTCTGTCAACTCTGACATCTTCCATATAGACTTTACAGTCGCCTTCCAGATGCAGCGTTGGAAATACTTCCATAAATGAATGACTCACTACTCATTTCCCCAATTCAATAATTCTTCCCTAAGTGTATTTAATAACTGATCTTCCGGTACTTTTCTGATCACTTCACCTTTTTTGATCAGAAGTCCTTCTCCTTTACCGCCGGCAATACCAATATCAGCTTCTTTCGCTTCGCCCGGTCCGTTTACAACGCAGCCCATAACCGCCACCTTCAGGTCAAGCGGAATATCTGCCACCATCTGTTCCACTGCATTAGCCAGTCCGATCAAATCAATATTCGTTCTGCCACAGGTCGGACAGGATACTACTTCAATACCACCCTTTCTCAGTCCCAGTGTCCGTAAGATCAGCTTTGCAGATTTTACTTCTTCCACCGGATCGCCCGTCAGGGAAACGCGGATCGTATCACCGATGCCTTCATGCAGCAAAATACCAAGTCCTATCGAAGATTTGATATTGCCGCTCATGATCGTACCGGACTCCGTGATTCCAACATGCAACGGATAATTGGTCTCTTTTACGAGCTTTTCATGCGCTGCTACACACATCAGGACATCCGAAGATTTGATACTGATCACCAGATTGTCATATCCCAGATCTTCTATGATATGCACCTTATCCAGCGCACTTTCCACAATACCTTCTGCCGTTACACCATGGTATTTATCTACCAGATCCTTTTCCAGAGAACCGCTGTTTACACCGACACGGATTGGGATATTCCGCTCCTTTGCCACTTCCACAACAGCCTTCACTCGGTCAATGCTTCCGATATTGCCCGGATTGATGCGGATCTTATCTGCTCCGTTTTCCATGGCAGCGATCGCCATCTTATAATCAAAATGGATGTCTGCCACAAGCGGGATATGGATCTGTTTTTTGATCTCGCCGATCGCTTTTGCAGCCTCCTCGGTCGGAACCGTACAGCGGATGATCTCGCAGCCTGCCTGTTCCAGTCTGTGGATCTGCATTACTGTCGCTGCCACATCCTCTGTATGTGTATTCGTCATGGACTGGATCAGCACCGAATTTCCGCCACCGATCACTCTGTCACCAATATGCACTACTTTTGTATGATCACGATACATAATTATCCTCTTTTCATTGCTATCTATATGATGATGTCAGGGTCAAAAGGTCTAAACCCACCTGAGCTTGCTCATAGGTGGGTGCAAGACCTTGGGACCCGCCCCGATATGAGCATAAAAGTGGGATAATAATCCCACGATATGCGAATATTGGGGAGAATTGTAGGAGTGCGTAGCACGGAACAATTCGTGGGCATCAAAGTCGTGAGTTTTTGACCCAGGCATCATATAATAATTTAAAAAATCTTTGTCAGATCATTGTACAATACAAATACCATTAAAAGCATCAGGCACGCCATACCGATCATATGCACCAGACCTTCTTTTTCCGGTGGAACCGGTTTACCCCTGACTGCTTCTACCAAAAGGAATACCAGTCTGCCGCCATCCAGCGCCGGGAACGGTAACAGATTCAATACGCCCAGGTTAGCGCTCAGCAGGATTGCAAAATTGAGCATATTCAGCCAGATATAATAAATGCCGTCCGGTTTTGACTGGTCGTAGATCTGTGTCACAGTCTGTGCCATTCCGACAGGGCCGGATACATCATCCTTTGAAACCTGCCCCTGTATCAGAAGTTCCAGACTCTTGACCGTTGTATTGATCCAGTAACCGACTTCATACAGGCTGTATTTTACAGTACCGAAAATACCGAATTTCTGATAAGAGCCTACGCCATATAAGCCCATATAATAACGTCCTGCTGATTCGTCGTAGATCGGCTTTATCACGGTGTCATACTGCTTGCCGTCTCTTTCATAGGTAACTGCGATATCTTCCCCTTTATTCAGCATGGAAGCAAGACTGATCTCACGATACAGATGGATCTTTTTGCCGTTCATGGAAAGGATCCTGTCTCCATCCTGCATACCCGCAAGCTGCGCTGCACCGCCATCCGAAACCTGCTGTACGACCGGCAGATCGGTTCCGTAGCTGCCAACAATGATCGTAGACATCAAAAATGCCAGAATAAAGTTAAATACCGGTCCGGCTAAGACAGTGGCAATCCTGGCAAACACCGGTGCATCCGGAAATGCGCCCGGCTTCTTTTTGCTGCCCAGCTCTGTATTGGCCACCGCCTGCTGCACATCCTGCTGTGGATCTGCTTCTCCACTTTCTGCTTCTTTTTTTTCGGTATCGCGTTCGATGCCATCCTCACCTTCAAAAATACAGGCACCGCCAAGCGGCAGTAAACGGATCGCATATTTGGTACCGCCCTTTTTCACCGAAAAAATACACGGCCCCATACCGACTGTAAATTCCACAACCGAAATTCCATTTGCTTTTGCAATGATAAAATGTCCGAATTCATGCGCAATGACAACCACGCCGAAAATGACAAAAAACAGGACAATGCCCAATCTTTAACACCTGCTTTCAATATAGTCATAGCATGCAGCTTCCGCCTCTAAGATCTGCTCCACCGTCGGATTTGCGATCACATGATGGTTCTGCATACATGCACCGATCAGCTCCGGAATATCCAGGAAACCGATCTTATCCTGCAAGAAGAGACTGACTGCCTTTTCATTTGCAGCATTAAATACCGTTGGCATACTGCCGCCTGCCCGGAATGCTTCATAAGCCAGCTTCAGTCCCGTAAACACTTCCATATCAGGCTCCTCAAATGTAATTCTGCCCAACTTGAAGAAATCTATGTTGTTTTCCTGCATCGATCTTCTGTCAGGATAAAAAAGTGCATACTGGATCGGCAGTTTCATGTCCGGTACGCCAAGCTGTGCGATCACCGCGCCATCTACATACTCTACCATAGAATGTATGATGCTTTGTGGTTGTACTACTACAGTTATTTTTTCCGGCGGTACGTGGAATAACCAGCCGGCTTCCATAACCTCCAGTCCTTTGTTGACCATTGTTGCGGAATCGATCGTGATTTTGCGTCCCATCGTCCAGTTCGGATGCTTTAAGGCATCTGCTGCTTTTACATTGGTAAGCCGCTCTTTTGTAAACCCGCGGAACGGACCGCCTGATGCAGTCAGAAGGATCTGTCTGATCTTATCCTTCGGTTCTCCGTTTAAAGACTGGAAAATCGCACTGTGTTCGCTGTCGACCGGCAAGATCTTCACGCCATGCTTCTTTGCAAGCGGCATAATGATATGTCCTGCCGTCACAAGCGTTTCCTTATTGGCAAGCGCAATATCCTTGCCTGCCTCGATTGCTGCGATCGTCGGGCGGATTCCGATCATTCCCACGATCGCGGTGAGTACAACATCTGCCTCGGGCAGAACCGAAATGGCAAGCAGACCATCCATGCCCGTCAGTACCTGCACCTGCAGATCACTGACACGCTGCTTTAAATCCTTTGCCGCCTCTTCCGACCACATGACCGCGTAAGAGGGCGCAAATTCACGGATCTGCTGCTCCATCTTTTCCACACTGCTGCCTGCTGCCAGCGCAACCACATGCAGATCTTCTTTATAGCTGCGTACCACATCCAGTGTCTGCGTTCCGATCGAACCTGTGGAACCCAGCAATACGATATTTTTCATCTTTCTGCTCCTTCTACCATCTTCCTCCGGATCATGTCTACAGCTCCAGAAGAATGATACATAAGTAATAGATCAGCGGTGCTGTTACGATCACGCTGTCAAAACGATCCATAATACCGCCATGTCCCGGGATCAGCCTGCCATAATCCTTGATGTTATGATCACGCTTGATACCGGAAGCCGCCAGATCACCGAGCTGGCTTAAAACTGCTCCGACACCTGAGATCAGCGGAAATGCCCAGATGGCATCATCCGAAATAGCAGTCACGCCCGCCTTCTGCAGTCCCCACGCATATAAAAAGCCGATCAGCGCAGCACCTGCCACGCCACCAACCGCTCCTTCAATTGATTTTTTCGGGCTCAGCACCGGTGCCAGCTTATGTTTTCCCAACAGCTTACCGACTGCATACGCACACGTATCGCAGCCCCAGGATGCGGAAAAGATCAGCCATACCAGAAAGATGCCCTGTGTCAGGTTTCTTGTCATATAAATATAGGACAAAAGCACCGGACAATACAGAAACGAAAAGCCTGCTGACATAACCTGCTGTGCATGATACTTCGGGAATGTCAGAACATATACAAGCATCATGCCCATGATCGTCAGAATGATCGCAAGCAATGCATACGTATCAGAATCCGTCAGATACCGCACAATATAATATGCCACGATGCCAAGATATCCGACGATCTCAATACCGGACGGCTTTTTCTCTTCTTTTCGTACATTCGTTGCTTTCACAAGCTCTGAAAATCCGACAAGCGAAATAAAAAGAGTCAGGGCATACAAAACGATGCCCCCGTTACTCATTGCAAATGCCAGAATGATCAGAAGCAGTATTCCACTGATCAGTCTTGTCAGCATGTTACTCCTCCTTTACAAGCCCAAACCGGCGATCCCGCTGATTGTAGGCTGCAATTGCTTCCTCCAGTTCCTTTTTGCCGAAAGCAGGCCATGGAACCGGTGTAAAATAAAGCTCCGTATAGGCAAGCTGCCAGATCAGGAAATTGGAAATCCTCTGTTCTCCGCTTGTACGGATCATCAGATCCGGTTCAGGGATCCCTTTTGTATCCAGATAGTCAGCGAACTTTTCGATCGTCATGTCTTCCGGCTGGAGCCCCTTCTGAGTATCTGCCATTACCTTGCGGACTGCACGAACGATCTCATCCTGCCCGCCGTAATTTAATGCGATCTGGAAATTCAGACCATCATAGTCTTTTGTTGCTTCCTCAAGCTCAGCGATCCGCTCCCGGATATCCGGTGCAAGCCCCATCTTATCTCCCAGTACGCGGACACGCATATTATTTTTCGCTGCGGTTTTCAGACAGGTCTTCATATAATTGTGCAGAAGCTTCATCAGTGCATCCACTTCGTCCTTCGGTCTGTTCCAGTTCTCTGTGGAAAATGCATAGACCGTCAGGTATTTCACACCAAGGTCGTACGCTGCAGCACAGACTGTTTCCACATTTTTGCTGCCCTGTACATGCCCGTAATTACGTGGCATTCCCTTGCTCTTTGCCCATCTGCCGTTTCCATCCAATATAATGGCGATATGATTCGGTACACTCATTATACAGTCATGATCTCCTTTGACTTCTCTTCTACCATACCATCAATTTCTTTGATGAATTTATCGGTTACTTTCTGTAACTGTTCTTCTAACATCTTGATCTCGTCTTCGGAAACATCTTCCTTAGCCAGCTTCTTGAAGGAGTCATTTCCATCTCTTCTGGAATTGCGTACCGCAACCTTGCTTTCCTCACCTTTTTTCTTCACTTCCTTAACCAGATCCTTACGACGTTCCTCGGTAAGCTCCGGGAATACCAGACGGATCACAGAGCCATCATTGGATGGTGTGATGCCGACATCAGAACATAAAATTGCTTTTTCAATCTCTTTGATCAGGGATTTTTCCCATGGCGCGATCTGGATCATTCTCGGTTCCGGAACTGTGATATTACCAACCTGCTGCAGTGGTGTCGGTGTTCCGTAGTAATCAACCTTGATCTTATCAAGTACATGAGGATTGGCTCTTCCTGCACGGATCGTCATGAAATCCTCTCCTAAAAAGTCAACTGTCTTCTGCATTTTTTCTTCAAATGTTTTTACTCTTGCATCCATTTTATATGTCCTCCCTTATTCTATACTGTAACCTTTGTTCCGTTAAATTTACCGTTCATGGTATTCACAATGCTGTTTTCTTCATTCAGACCGAATACCCACATCGGCATTTTGTTATCTCTTGCCAGAATAGACGCTGTCATATCTACAACCTGCAGATTCTGTGCAACCACATCATCAATGGAAACCTCATCGTATTTCTTTGCATCTGGATTTTTATGCGGATCGTCATCATATACACCGTCGATCGCTTTTGCCAGCAAGATCACATCTGCTTCTACTTCAATGGCACGCAGTACAACACCTGTATCTGTTGAAAAATAAGGATGTCCTGTTCCGCCTGCGAAAAATACTACCATATTCTTGGAAAAGTATTTATTGGCGCGATCCTTGGAAAACAGCTTTGTAAACGAGCCACATTCAAACGGTGTCAGGATCGCCGTCATCATTCCCACGCTTCTGAAGATCTCCGATACATAAATACAGTTCATGACAGTTGCCAGCATTCCGATCTGATCTGCCTTTGTTCTGTCGATATTTTCGCTGGAACGGCCACGCCAGAAATTACCGCCGCCGATCACAATACCGACCTGTACGCCGTCATCAACAAGCTGCTTTACCTGCAATGCCACACCACGTACTGTTTCTTCATCAAAACCGGTCTTTTTTTCTCCTGCAAGTGCTTCGCCGCTCAGCTTCAGCATTACTCTTTTCATATCTTTTCTCCTATCACTTTGTCCCTTGGTTTATTTTGCGATCAGATCATTAAAGAAATCTGTCGGATTTACTTCTGCGTAGCACTGGCTGCACATACCTTCGATCACCGCACCGTTGTTGATCTGAACGGATTTGGATTTGATATTCCCCATTACAATGGCGGATGCATCTAAGATAACCGGTCCCTTCACATCAATATCGCCTTTGACAGCGCCTGCAATCACCGCACTGGAAGCTGCCACATTACCGATCACAACGGAATTCTGTCCGATCTTGACAGTTCCTTCCGCAACGATCATACCTGTGATATGTGCACCGTCTGCAAATACCTCCGCAGCTTTGGAATCTCCTTCGATCGTACCTGAAACATTTAACTTGCCGAGCAGCTCAACCTTTCCTTTTACTTTACCGAGAATATCCACATTGCCTTTTGCGCTGATATCACCAGTTAATGTCATGCCTGCAGTGATGATCGCTGTTTCATCTAATACTTCTGTATCTTCTAAACTCGTTTTCTGTTCTTCCATTGCTTTTCCTACCTCTTTTTCCAATTCTGATTCTTCTTTTTCTGTATGCTGTCCCAGATCCATATGCATGAGCATTTCTTCCGGTGTCTGCATCTGTCTCTCTGCAAAATCATCTTCATCCTCATCTGCATCCGGCTTTACGATACCCGCAATGCTCTGCATCTGCTCCGCTGCCGCTTTCTGCAGCATAACCGCCTCGGATTCTTCTGCCGCCTTTTCTGAAGTTTCTTCCACGGCTTCTGTTTCATCCTCCTGCACTTCTTTGGCTTCGACAACCTGTTCTTCGTCTTCCGGTGCTGCAGACTCCGCTTCCGGCTCCTCTTCAGCAGCCTGGTCATCCTGTTTTTCTTCCTGCTTTTCCTCATCCGCAGTTTCTGCATCCTTTGTTTCTTCTGCAGCTTCATCCTGCTTTCCGGCTTCTTCGTTGTCAGGGCTTCCGACTTCCGCAGCCAGTGCTTCCTGCACTTCCTTCAGCGCATCATCCAGTGCCTTATCTTCGTCGTCTTTTTTACTTTCCTGTCCCGTCTCTTCTTCCGGCAGAAGTTCATTGACTGCCTGAGACAGGTCTTCTTTCAGTTCCTGAAAAAATCCCATTTTTTCTCCTCCGTTTATTATTACTGCTGCGCAGTTGATTGTTGTAATTTCAGATGCTGCACAAATTCCATGTCATCACTGACCGGCAAAAGAACCGTATCATCCATTGCCTGTATTTCCTCAATGATCGCAGGAAGCGCTTCCACTGTCGTATTTTTATTCGCCGCATCATGCAAAAGGACAACAGCGGTCTGATGCTTCCCCACACCTGTCAGTACATTGTCCACTAGCGTCTGTGCTTTTACCTTTTTGCCTGTTGCATCACCGCTTGACACATTCCAGTCCAGATAATAGATATCCTGTTGCTGCATATACGCTGCAAGCTCACTCATATCCACCGTACTGACCTGATTGGAGCTTCCACCCGGAAACCTGTAAAAATGTGACCATACACCGGTCGTATCATATAAGAAATCCTGCAGCCTGGAAAGATCCTCTTCAAAGGCTTCCTCCGAAGCATAGATCTCATCGTATTTGTGGCTGTAGGAATGCATACCGAGTGTATGCCCTTCCTCTACAATACGCTGATACATTTCCTTGTACTGTTCCTGCGGCTTTCCTGTCACAAAAAAAGTAGCTTTCACATCATACTGTTTTAAAATATCCAGTATGGCATCTGTGTTACTGCTCGGTCCATCATCAAAGGTCAGATAAACCTTTCTCTTCTGTCCATCGTCCGGTTCCGTTTCTTCTGCCTGCCATTTTGCAAGGCTGTTATCTGCCTGCATTCCGTCTGCCTGCTGCCAGGCTTCTGCATCTGCTTCTGCGGAAGCAGTCTGTTCAGCCCCGGCAGTACTTTCGCTCTGCTGCGATGCGATCTGCCGCTGCACCTGATCCAGTTCTTTCTGCAGTCTGTCTACCTTGATAAACAACAAAATACATAACAGGATCGGAATCAGAATCCCTAAAAGTAAATACGCTACTATCAGCCTCTTCATGGAAGAAATCCGGCTGCGTCTCTTTTCCTCTTCACTTTTTGGCATACCAAGACTCCATTCTTTGCATATTCGATTTATTCTATCATAATTTTTATCCGAAATCCAGCGTTATAGATACAAATTGACAGACTGTATTTGGAACATAAACAAAGCTCATCCATACAATCTTTTTCCTGTTGCTGTACAGATAAGCTTTTCTGCTTCTTTATCCCTTATTTTGTTTTCTCAAAAAGCTGTATACCACGGGCAAGGCGCGTAAGCCCGTCTTTAACTGCTGTATGCGGGCATGCGATGTTCATACGCAAAAAGAAGTTCCCGTTTCCGTGGTAGCCGCTGCCCTTGGACAGATACAGTCCTGTTTCTTTTCGGAGAAATTCCTGCAGATGATCCGTGTCATCCGTTACCTTGGAACAATCCAGCCAGAGCAGATAAGTCGCTGTATTTTCCACCAGATGGATCTGCGGCAGTTTACCTGCCAGAAATGCTGCAACCATATCCCTGCTTTCTTTCAAATAGCTCCGCAGGCTGTCAAGCCATGCATCTCCCTCTGTAAAAGCCGCGATCGTGCCTGCCATGGCAAAGGCATTCGGCTCTGCCACTTCATCGGAATTCAATCCTCTGTCCATCTTTTCCCGGATCGCTTCATCCGGTATCATGACTGCTGCCGACTGCAGCCCCGCCATATTAAAAGTCTTGCTTGGTGCCAGGCATGTAATGCTGTTATATTTGCAATCGTCCGATACGGAAGCAAACGGTACATATGCATAGCCGGGCATCGTCAGATCACAGTGGATCTCGTCCGCTACAACCAGTACATGGTGTTTTTTGCAAAGTGCACCGACTCTGGCAAGCTCTTCCTTACTCCAGATCTTTCCTGCCGGATTCTGCGGATTACATAATAAGAGCATCGTTGTCTGCGGATTTGCCAGTTTTTTCTCCAAATCCTCAAAATCCATTTCGTATTGTCCTTTTTCATAAAGAAGCCGGTTTTCCAGTACATGTCTGCCATGATTTTCAACACAGTTATAAAAAATATTATAGACCGGTGTCTGCACAACAACATTATCTCCTACATTTGTCATGCGTTTGACCGCCACATCGATCGCAGGGATCACGCCTGTACAGAAGATCAGCCAGTCCTCCTGCATTTGAAAATGATGTCTTCTCTGCCACCAGCCGCAAATTGCCCGGTTCCACTCCTGCGGAACAACGGAATAGCCAAAGATACCATGCTCTGCCCGCCGGATCAAAGCTTCCTTGACACAGGGTGCTGTTTCAAAATCCATATCCGCAACCCACATCGGGAGCTCACCTTCTTTGATATCCCATTTATAGGAGAAGGTATTTCTTCTGTCTGTTATCCGATCAAAATCATATGCTTCCATTTTCCTTCCTTTCCACTGTTTGCAGTTTACATAATGTTTTCGTACCACCGGTTACAATTTTTTCAGAAGCCGGATCAGCATAAGGATTCCCCGGCAGATCAGCTCCAGACACATGGCGATCCATACGCCTGTCAGTCCAAATGGCTTTGCCAGTATCCAGGAAAGCGGGATACGCACAAACCAGAGACTGATAAAATTCAAAATGCTTGGGATCATCGTATCCCCTGCCCCGCGCAGTGCACCTGACGCCACAATAGAAGCCGCATACATCGGTTCCGCAAAAACTTCGATCCGAAGCACCTTCGTTCCGAGTGCCTGTACCGCCGGATCCGGGGAAAGCGACAGCATCATGAGCGGTGCCAGAAAATACATCAGGATTCCCGTCACAGTCATAACGCCAATACCGGTCCACGCCGTCATCCTTGAAAAATGATGTACCAGATTTTTGCGTCCCGCACCTGTACTCTGTCCTACCAGTGTTGCTGCTGCCTCACCGATTCCATAGCCCGGCATGTAACACAGACTTTCCGCCGTTACCGCAAAAGAATTAGCAGCCAGTGCCACCGAACCGAGCGGCGCCACGATCCCTGTCGTTACGATCATGGCAAGACAGACAACAAATCGTTCAAATGTCACCGGGAGCGATAAAGTGATCGCCTTTTTCTGACATTCCGCCGAAAGATGAAATCCTTCTTCCTTCCGGATATGCAGGATCGGACTTTTCACGCAGGCAAAATACAGCATGATACTCGCAATGATCAGCTCCGATACACCCGTGCCAAGTGCTGCACCTGCCACACCCATTCTGCAGCCGTATATAAACAGTGCATTAAACAAGACATCCAGAAGACACAGCAGGGAATTTAAAATACCGGGCACTTTCATATTGCCGCTGCTCTGCAGCATACTGCCTGCCAGCACATTCAGTCCCGAACAAGGCAAAAAGCAGACATAGATCAGAAAATAGTGTCCTGCGTCCTTTAAAATAGCCTTTTCTCCGCCAAGCCAGCCCGGCAGAAAGCTGCTGATCGCAATACCGATCGCAGCCAGAAATACGGAAATGCACGAAATGGTAAAAAGGGCCTGCTTCAGTACATCTCTTGCCGCCTCCAGCTTATTGGCTCCGATCAGCTGAGCTGCCTGTACGGCAAATCCGACCGAAAAAGAATTGCAGACGCCGCCAAAAAGCCATGTTGTCGATGCAACCAGACCGATCGCTGCTGCTGCCCCCGAGCCAAGCCGCCCCACCATGGATGCATCAATATACTGCATTGCCACAGAAGTAAGCTGTGCCATGATCGCGGGAAGTGAAAGCTGTATCACCAGCAGGATCTGCTGCCTGCCGGAAAGCTCCCGCCCCATCCTTATATAGGAGACCAGTTCCTCTCTGTTTTCTTTTTTATTTTTTACGTTCTCTTGTTTCATGTAACTGATAGTCTTTCTTTATTTCTTCCGGTCTTCACATCACAACACTTCATTCTGAAAATACTCATGCAGTTTTCTGCTGTAGATTTCCCGTTAGTCTTCGGTAACAATATCCGTATTTTCCTTTTTGACATCCGGATTATCAAAAATGATCTCGTCGATCTGTTTTGCCCGGATTTTTCCGGAGATCGGATTTTTCACGCTATCGATCTTAGAGTCGATCTGTGCATCTACGGTTGCATATTCAAACGCCAGATTGGTATTCAGCAGCCTGCAGTTTTCCATCTTCAGATTATCCATATAGCACATGCCCTGCTCACTCTCGATCGTACAGTTGATCAGTGTGACATTTTTGGCATTCCAACCCAGATATTCTCCGGATATAAAGGAATCATAAACCGTTACATTTTCGCAATTCCAGAAAGCATCCTTGGACAGCATTCTGGCATTGCGGATCGTCAGGTTCTTTGCACCGTCAAAACTGTAATTGCCGACCAGTGTAAAATTATCGATCTCCATATCGGAGCTTCCCATTGCAAAATAGTCGCCCTTGGCTGTCACATTCTGCATTTTTACCTGACTGCAGTTCCAGAGTGTTTCTGCCGCATTCGGGAAATTGATATCCTTGAGCACGACATCCTTGCATCGTCTGAAACCCTTCGGTGCCTGATAAGTAATATCCTCCATGGAAATATGGTCTGTATACCAGATACCGGCTCTTGCCATTTCAAACATGGTAGAATGCTTTACTTCTACATTCCGGCAATACCACAGCGGATATTTCCACTGAAACAGACAATTCTCTATTTTTAAATTTTTACTTTCCTTCAGCGGTGACTCGCCGTCCGCAAAGGTACAATAAGAAAGCTCCAGATCTCTGCTTTGAAATAAAGCGCGCTCTCCTACAAATTTTTGTTGTGTATACTGATTCATGTTCTTCCACTCACTTTCTTCTTATAGCATACCCAGATTTCGTTTATCCTGTTCTTTTTTATCATGACTTTCGCATGCTGTCAAGGTAAAGTTAGGTTTAGGTATCTATTTTGTATAAGTACCGGTCAATTTACCATAGGCGGCTATATTTCCACTCGCTCCTGCAGCATCTGCATCCAGTTCCTGTGCAATCTTGTCAATACCATCACACACTGCATTAACTTTTCCTGCATAGTCTGTCTTTGCCTGCTTTAATGCAAACACATACACTTCATAGGAATGAGTTCCGGCAGGTGGATACGGTCCGATATAACCGGTGTCACTTGTCCCCTTATTGACCTGTGTGATCTCTCCCTGCACTACTTCTTCTTTAGTCAGAGTACCTGAGATCAGATGGATCCAGTTATTTCCATCCGGATCTATCATATAGATCACATAAGCCTGTGCATTTTCTGCCCTTTCCCAGCTTAGCTGCGGCGAAAGGTTTTTTCCACGCTCCGTATTGGCAATGCTGTCATCCCATACACCGTTTTGCAGATTTTCGCTTGTTACAGTCAGCTCGTCTATCCCATCCCAATCGAATGTGGATGTTGTATTTAGTTGTTCATGACTAACTTTCATTGTTGACACTATTGCCAGTAATACCACCAATAATAGCACCAGACAGAGCATTCCAGTTATGAATGCCATGCTTTTATTCTTTTTATGTTTTCTTTTCATATAAGATTCACGCTTCCATATTTCTTATGTATTTACATTTTGGAAATGCTTTGCAGCCATAAAACTGTTTACCCGCATTCGATCCCTTTTGTGCGGTTCTAAGAATAAGCTCTGCTCCACATTTTGGGCAACGCAGTTCTTCCTGCTTTGATTTGATCTTTTCTGTTTCTTGTTCCTTATCCTTTTTCTTCTCCAAATATGCTTCCTGTGCCAGAAGATCAAATTTTGCAAAATAGTCTTTCTTACTTTCCATATTCATATCTAACAGCCTCTGGGCAACCTGTTGCATCTGTTTCAAACTGGAGGACGGCTCTTTGGATTCAGCATTCATTCTTTTTATCGTTGCTACTAATTGATCTGCACGTATTACCTGTTCTTTTATTTCTTTTTTTGCATACCTGTCATTTACAATAGTCTTAGGATTCGCAAGAACAACAAGTGGTTTATAAAAAGCTTTGGTTCCCCATTGTTTTAGCAATCCCATAAAAGCTCCCGCATTTTCTACTCTGCATTGGTTTAAAACGGTAAGATGTCTTTCATTTTGCGTAATCGGAGAATAAATACCTTCCTTGACTCGTTTACCGCCATACTCAAATGTCCTGATAAAAGCTCCACTGTTATTGATTTCAATATTACCAAATAGGTTTTTACATTCTATAACATATATCAGTTTTGCTGTCACAACAATAAAATCTATTTGTGCACTTAATCCAGTCTCCGTTTCAATATAAATATCATGTAAGACTACCATATCTATCCCACTGTTTTTCAGTTCAAAAACAATATTATCTTCTCCTGCAATTCCGGCTTTTGTAATAGCTATTTCTTTCTGTAATTTTGTATTCAGTTCCCCACATGTTTGTGGCAACAGTTTCTCCAGTCTTTCCAAATATGCTCTCGCATCACTTGCTTCCTTTAAAATAATCTGTTCCGGTTTTGAAAAAAATCCCATGTACTGCCTCCCTACCATTTGTTAAAATAGCTTTCATTCCTTATAAATTTTGCTCAACAACGCTATGATTTTTTCTTTTTCTCCGCTCCCATTGGTTTTCAGCCTCAACAATGGAATTTTATACAGTTCCATTATATGGTCTTTCAACAAATCCCTTGCTGCTTGTAAAGTATCTTTTTTATGATACGCATATCCATCCACTTCTATCGCTAATATAGGTGTTTTGCCAATTCTATTGTATATCAGGAAATCTAAATGAGTTGCTGGATTCATTGCATAACGACACTCCTGATCATCCAATAACACTGGATCTTTAATCAGCATATTCAGTGGAAAATGACAAACCACATCCAAACTCGCATATTTATTATCGGATATAATTTCTCTGATCAAAGTATATACCAGATTTTCAGAATCGTATTCCGATACTTTTTTATATTTCTGCAAATATGCCATTCTTTCTTCTGTATACTGCTTATATAAATAGTCAAAAACTGAATAAATCCTGCTTTCAACTACATCAAAGTTATTATACTGAATATAATTTATCAAGTCTGTTATATTACGTTCTTTTGATTGTTCATTTCCTGTTACCACCAAAAGCAATCTTTTCTTTGCTCTTGACACAGCGACATTAATCAAATATGGATCATCTGTAAAATCAGATATCTCATCATCTACAGTAGATATGATAATATTTTCCTTTTCTTTTCCCTGAAATTTATGCACTGTATGTAGCAATATCAATATCATTAATTTCCCTGCTCAATGCCTCTACCTGATTTTTATATGGGGCTATAATTCCAGTTTCTTTTGGATTCAGATCGTATTTAGGGATAATATCATTTTTTATAACATCTATCTGTCGTTGGCTGTAATGGCTTCGTTCATGATTTCCTTTGGCTGTTTTAACTACGGATAAAACATCTTTTTCCCCCTCATCTTTTGTCATAATAATTAATTCACCACGATAAAATTTCTGATTACAAAAGTTAATAATTTTAGGATGACACCTATAATGCTCCCGTAGCATTACCTGTGTTACATTTGGCATAATATCAAGAATAGATTGTAAGAAGCTTTTTGTGTATTGATATCCTTCATTTATATGAAACGTATCAAAAATGGCTTTTGCCCTGTTTTTTACATCATCTTTCATAACGTTCGGAAGCTGCTTTGTATCACCAACAATAACAGCGTTTCTCGCACAGGAAAGTGCCAGTGCTCCGGTGGCGACATCTACCTGTGATGCCTCATCCATGATCAGATAATCATATACAACACCTGTATTCAAACTATTTCTGGATGAGAATGTTGTACTTAGTATAACTGGATATTCAAACAGAACATCATACGGATTCTTCCACAAATCATCCAGACTATATGATTTTCTTTGGTTGCACCCTTCATACTTTCTAGCTAAATGATCTTTTAACAAAATCATTGACTGCTCGCATAACTCATCAAGCAAATTCTTATTAACACCCTTTAAATAGTTTTCAATATCTGCAATTTCCTCAGATAACTCCGCCAGCCTTGCTGCATAATACATAGCCTGAAAGGATGTAATCATTTTTGCTATAGGCTGTTTGTAGAAATTCCAATTGCTTGATCTATATTTCAAAAATATTTTTATCTTCACCCAAAAACTTGTTGCATTTTTCTTTTCTGCCAGCATCTGACATTCTTGCCATAATTCCATCCAATGCTTAGAAAATAATTTTTTCTGGATTTTATATTACTAGTATCTACATCAGATTCATCAACATATTGATCAAAATATTTCTGTTCTGTGACTAACTGCGAAAGTTCCTGTCTTAAATGTGCCAGTTTTTCCTGCTTTTCAAATATAGTTTTTAACTGCTCAGACTGCTCCGCTATTTTCTGTTTTATATCTCTTGGTTTTTTTTCTGTTTTCCATGATGAAAAATCCGGATAATCAGTCTTTTGATGTTCAATAAACCATTCCTTGTTCTTAGAATTTCCTAACGCAGCTACAATAAACCCCAAATTATAATTAGATGCAGATAATTTTTCATATACATTTTCGGTTGCCGAATTATTATTCGACACTATCTGTACTGTTTTTCCCTGTAACAATATATTGGCAACGATATTTAATATGGTCTGTGTTTTTCCAGTCCCTGGAGGTCCTTGTATAACACAGATCTGATTTTCCATAGCATTTTTGACTGCTTTATACTGACTACTATTACAACCAAATGGGAAAATTGGATTATAATGATACTTACTCTTCTTATTCTTCCCTGAAGATGGATTTAAATATTTAGCTAATGCTACATCGTTACCCACAAAAGAAATTTTGTCAATTTGTTTTGATAATAACTTTTCGCCCGTATCATCATTCTTGATTGTACACAAACCCGAGATTTGTTTTATATATTCAAATACGTTTGCTGCCTGACTTTGGTTAAGACATGATTCTATGATATGTAAATCGTCTTGTCTGTAATCTCTCTCACTACCATCCCCAAAACAAATGTGCCAATATGATTCTACTCCATTTTTAAATACATATATTGCACTGATATCAAAAAACTCTCTTCCCTCTCTACCAACGTGGTACATATTCGGATTTAATACAGTAGGATCTGTCAATTTTTTCACATTAGGATATGCATAAGAGTATACTTTCCCATTATTGAATTTTATATCCCATTTCTGAATTTCTCTATTGTAATTACATGACCTTATCTCAGATGTTTTTATTTCATCCTTTATGAGAATCATATACTCTCTTGTATTCATCTATTCCCTCCCCCTTTCTATTTCTGTCTCCAATGGAATGAAATCCTTGTAGCTATTTTTATTTTTCGCCCACATTTAATAATTTCCCCAATTTTGGACGACTCCCATTTGTATGCTTTTCCAGTTTTTCACCCTTTTTTCTTTTCTTCATCAATTTTGTATGATATAAGTGTGAAATTCTCTGGCTTCACACAAAAGATTTTCTGTTATGAGAAGCATCTTGTGTTATTTTTCGCCTTTTAAGCTGATTTTTTCTTATTTTGTATGAATAACAGACTTCCTGACGAATAAGCAGTCATACTTAATCAGATAAATTCTCCACTTTGGACGAAGCTTTCCATACTAAGGATTTATATTTCATACTAAGTTGATATTTCCCCTGATATTGGACGAATTTCTGCAATTATCTTTTCATTTTCACCAATATTCCGTATCTCCTCAGCAGTCTCATTCTCAATAAAATTACCATATTCGACAAATTTTCTTCTCTAAAGGCTTTATCTTTGCTTCTCACAATCTATCCTGCCATCCACAACCCTGATCCCATACTTCTCAAGATCAACTCTGCCGTCCACAACTTCGATCCCGTCTGCGCGCAGGCGGTCTGCCTGTGCATTTTCCCCACCAAATGCAAAAGCGCCTGCAAGCTCCCCTTTGGCATTTACAATGCGATAACACGGGGTAAGTTCCGGGTCGGGATTTTTGTGCAGTGCATTCCCGACTGCTCTGCACATCTTTTTATCTCCTGCCAGCTCTGCGATCTGCCCATAGGTTGCAACCTTCCCTTTCGGTACCTGCCTGACCGCTTCATAGATCCGTTTTGCGGGGCTGTCCGTGACCAGATCGTAGCTTTCCGCGATCATCCGTCTGACCTCTTCTGCCGGAATACTGCCATCCACAATGATCGTATTCCAGTGCTCTTTATTTTGATGATAGCCGGGGATAACTGCAGCATATGCATTTCTCCAGAAGTCACGCCATTCCGGCTTTACTTTTACATTCAGATTTAAAAAGCCGTCTTTTTCATACGTCCAGAGAAAGACCTTTTTGCTTCCCTTCACCCGGACAAGCTGCCAGTTTGGATCATGGAATGGAGCTTCCTGATAGGTACCTGGGAAAGACAGTCCGTATTGTAGTATGTCCTGCCTTGTCAGCAGATCCGCTGTGCTTCTTGTCTCTTTTGCTTCTTTCATATCTCTGCCTCCTCTTACAACTGCATTTTCCAAGTATCCAGCTTCTTTTCGTATGCTTCAAATTCCTGCAGCCGCTTCTGAAGTGCCAGTATTTCATGATTGATATGCCTGCCAGCATAAAAACGGCTTCCAGCTTTCCTTTTTCAAAAAGGAACTGCTCTTCATATTGCGAATACCAATATGCTGCATCCGTATCATACAGGGACTTTGTTTTATTCCACATATATCCTCCATAGTTAGCCGCCGTCAACTTTTCTATGCCATAGCGGCATTTCGCGTCTATACCGTAGCACTATAACCGTGCGACCTATCTTCCTGTTACAGCATATCATATGCATACTATGAAAAGCAAATATGTGCAGATTTTTTACGCTTCTGTCCTGCCATCCAGCATATTCTCCAGTGTATGCCAGCCAAGCACCGCACATTTAACACGGGCAGGCATATGAGAAATATCGGCAAGTGCACCAGCTTCTTCCAAAAGCTCCATTTCCTCGTCTGTCGCCTCTCCCTTGATCATATGCAGAAAGCTTTCTTTCAGTCTTTCTGCTTCTTCTACCTCTCTGCCGATGATCAGATCCAGCATAATGTCCGCGGAAGCCTGCGAAATTGCACAGCCGTCGCCTGTGAAGGAGCCGTCCACGATCTTTCCATCCTCTACTTTAAGATTTAAAATAATATCATCTCCGCAGCTTGGATTCACGCCTTCGAGCTGCATATTGGCATCCGCAAGCTCATGCTTATGCATGGGATGCAGGTTGTGATCCGTTAATATTTCATTGTAAAAGCTTCTGTTATTCTCCATAGCCCATTCTCCTTCTGATCGTCTGCACGCTTGCAAGCAGCTTTTCTATATCCTCTTCCGTGTTATAAAAATACATGCTGGCACGAGTGGTTGACATAACGCCAATCTGTTGCATCAGAGGCTGTGCACAGTGATGTCCCGCACGGACTGCAATGCCATCTGCATCCAGAATGCTGCTGACATCATGCGGATGCACGCCATCTATGGTAAAGCTGACAATCCCACAATGCTCTTTCGGATCCGGTGATCCCTGGACCTGTACATGTGGCACCTTCTTAAGCCCATCCATCAGTTGTGTGGTCAGCAAAAGCTCCTGCTTCTGTATCTGCTCATAACCGACTTCCTGTAAATACCGGATCGCCGCCGCAAGTGCCCATGCCCCTGCACCATTGACAGTACCTGCTTCAAATTTATGTGGCAGCTCGGCATACACTACCTTATCTCTTGTCACCGTCTGGATCATTTCTCCGCCGGTCAAAAAAGGCGGCATTTCAGAAAGCAGTTCCTTCCTTCCATATAATACGCCAATTCCCATAGGTGCCATCAGCTTGTGCCCGGAAAATGCCAGAAAATCCACACCCAGCTTCTGTACATCAACTTCCATATGCGGCGTAGACTGCGCTGCATCCAGCACAACTACAGCTCCGCTTTTCCTTGCCAGTGCGACGATCTTGTCGATTGGTGTCCTGATACCAAGTACATTGGATACCTGGGTAACTGCGACCAGTTTTGTTTTTTCCGAGAAAGCGGCCTGCAGATCCGCATCCAAAATATGTCCCTGCCGGTCACATTCCAGATACTTGACGACCGCACCTGTTTTTTCAGCCACCATACGCCACGGAATCTGATTGCTGTGATGCTCCAATATACTGACTACGATCTCATCGCCTTCCCGCAGATGCGATAAGCCGTAGCTATAGGCAATCAGATTCAGGCTTTCCGTTGCATTTCTTGTAAAGATGATCTCCTTTGCGGATGCTGCATGGATAAATTTTGCCACACATTCCCGCGCCTCTTCATAGCGATCTGTTGCTTCTATTCCCAGAGAATACAGACCACGCAAAGGATTAGCATTATAATTTCTGTAAAATTCCATTTCTGCTTCTATGACCACATCCGGACGCTGCGCCGTTGCTGCACTGTCCAGATATACGATCGGATTTTCCCGCAGGAGTGGAAAATCCTGTCTGTAATCACGCTTCATCGCCTGTTACCTCCCAAAGCCAGTTTTCAGCCTGTTCTGCAATTTTCTGCTCTCCGATCCGGTTACAGAGTTCTTCCAGCTTTGCTCTTGCCAGCAGATTGCAGGCATCCTCTTCCGAAAGTCCTCTGCTTGCCAGATAAAACAGTACCTCATCTGCCGGTCTTCCGATCGAAGCACCATGATTTCCTTCTACATCTTCCTCCGCGCATAGGATCAGCGGAACTGTCTGGTTGATGGCATCCTCTCCTAAAATGAGGACATCCTCCATTTCATCTCCCTTTGCACCCACGCAGCCCAGTGGAAAGTCAATGGTTCCGCGGAATACCTTTTTAGACGCATCCTGCAGTACACCGCCCACATTCATGTTGCTTCCCGTTTTCTTTCCGATATGCTGTGCCACATAGTTCATATCCAGAAGCTGCTGTTTTTCTCTGTAATAACCGGCATCAAGCTGCAGATTGCTCTTTTCTCCTGTTAGCGCAGCATAACTTCCTGCCCAGATCTTCTCTGCGCCAAGAAACAGCTGCATAACCTCTATCTGTGCCTGTTTGCCGCTTTCTACTCCGATATCATTGAAAAGCTGCATTCTATCGCCCAGCAGATCTACCTGCACAAGTCGGATCTTTGCATTTTCTTCTGCCTGCAGAAGTGTCCGCAGTACAGCTTTCCCTTCCGCATCCTTTTTGGATCTTACAACAGTCCAGACGGTTACACTTTCTCCTGCCCTCGCATAGATTTTTACATCCTGAAAACAGTTTTTCCGATCCGGATAGTCCAATACAAGTACCACCTCATCACGTCTCATACGCTCTCTTCTCTCATCGGATTCCCCGCCCTCTTCTACTGTCTCCACACAAATATCTGTTGCGTCTTCCGGTTTCAGGCGGCTTACTTCCGCGCCCATTCCGGTTCGGATCTGCTCCATCTTTTTATATACAGAAGATTCCTGTTCAGTCGTCAGTTCTCTTACAATTGGCTTTTCATCCTTTGGGTAGCGGACGGTAACAGCCGGTCTTTGCCAGCCATCAGCCGTCAGATCCTTGATTTCTGCCTGATTGACCGATAGTCTGTTCCAGGTTTTTGCAGGCAGTCTGTTTACGATCATATCTATTTTCTGTTCCATTTCGTTCCTCCTACAATGCCCATTCCTTTTAGCCTATGCTGCCTTTCATTTCGAGCTGTATCAGATTGTTCATTTCCACCGCATACTCAAGCGGAAGTTCCTTTGATACATTATCCGCAAATCCGCTGACGATCATTGCTCTCGCATCTTCCTCTGAAAGTCCTCTGGACATCAGATAAAAGACAGCTTCATCACTGATCCGTCCGATCTTTGCTTCATGTCCGATATCCGCATCTGCTGTCCGGATGTCCATTGCCGGGATCGTGTCAGATCTTGACTTATCATCCAGCATCAGGGACTGACAGGAAACAGCCGCTTTTGTATTCTTTGCAGACTTTTCTACCTGCACGCTGCTTCTGAATGTGCTGATACCGCCATCTTTGGAAATGGATCTTGTACCGATAAAGGAAGAAGTATTCTTTCCGATGTGCACGACTTTTGCTCCCGTGTCCAGATTCTGTCCTTTTCCGGCAAAGGTGATTCCCGTAAATTCCATCCGGGAATGATCTCCTTTCAGGATCGTCATCGGGTATAAGTAAGAAACATGGGATCCAAATGAACCGGAAACCCATTCCATCACGCCGCCGTCTTCCACCATGGCACGTTTTGTATTCAGGTTATACATGTTTTTAGACCAGTTCTCGATCGTCGAATAACGCAGTCTGGCATTTTTCTTTACAAAAAGTTCCACACAGCCCGCATGCAGATTTGCCACATTATATTTTGGTGCAGAGCAGCCCTCAATAAAATGCAGGTCTGCGCCCTCATCTACAATGATCAGCGTATGTTCAAACTGTCCTGCGCCCGGCGCATTCAGACGGAAATATGACTGCAGCGGGATTTCCACGGAAACACCCGGTGGCACATACACAAAGGAACCGCCTGACCAGACTGCCCCATGCAGAGCAGCAAATTTATGGTCGTTCGGTCTTACAAGCTTCATAAAATATTTTCTGACCATATCTGCATATTCGCCTTTTAAGGCACTTTCCATATCCGTATACACAACGCCCTGTGCTGCCACTTCTTCCCTGACATTATGATAGACTAGCTCGGAATCATACTGTGCACCAACACCTGCCAGCGATTTTCTTTCAGCCTGCGGAATGCCAAGCTTTTCAAATGTATCCTTAATATCTTCCGGTACTTCAGACCATTTTGCACTCATTTTCGTGTTCGGACGTACATAAGTCGCAATATGGCTCATATCCAGTCCGTCAATGGATGGTCCCCAGTCAGGCACCTTCAGTTCATTATAAATCTGCAATGATTGCAGACGGAACATCGTCATCCAGGCAGGATCGTTCTTTTCCTTTGATATTTTTTCTACAATGGACGCATCCAGTCCTTCCTGCACACGATATACATCTTTTTCTTCATTACGAATATCGTAAATGCTTCTGTCCACATCATCGACATAGGTTTTTTCTTTCATCCGGCTTACCTCCCCGTCTCTGATTCCTGTTTTAAAAGATCCAGATATTTTTCAAATCCATGTTCATTGATCTCGTCGATCAGGGAAGCATCTCCTGTCTTTACAATATGCCCGTCTACCAGAACATGCGTATAATCCACATGTAAAGCTTCCAAAATCCTTGTGCTGTGCGTGATGATCAGAAGTGCTCCATCTCTTGTCTTCTGGTATTCCTCCACACCTTTTGAAACAGTACGCACTGCGTCCACATCAAGTCCGGAATCCGTTTCGTCCAAAATTGCCAGCTCCGGTCTGAGCATCAGCATCTGCAAAATCTCTGTTTTCTTTTTTTCACCGCCGGAAAATCCGACATTCAGATCCCGCTCTGCATAGGATGAATCCATCTGCAGCAGTTCCATTTCCTTCTGCAGCTCCTTCTTAAAATCCCAGAGACGGATTCTGCTGCCACGTCTCTTTTCCACTGCGTTTCTGATAAAGGAGCTTAAAGAAAGACCCGGAACCTCCAAAGGACTCTGGAAGGATAAAAAGATACCATCCCTGGCTCTCTTATCTGCACCATCCTCATTGATCCGATTTCCGCGGAACAGAATATCCCCTTTCATTACTTCATATTTCGGATTGCCCATCAGTGCATAACCAAGTGTTGATTTTCCCGCACCGTTCGGTCCCATTAACACATGAGTCTCTCCTTTTCCGATTTCTAAATTTATATCATGCAGAATTTCCTTATCCTCTACACGAACTGAAATACCGTTTACCTGCAAAAGTTTGTCTGCCATTTTTCTGATCCACACCTTTCCTTTAATTCAACCCACCTGTTTGATAGGCAATTAAACTATAGTATGTTACTAGGATTTTGTCAACCATTGTCCCATATTTGCAAAGCAAATATGGGACCAAATAATCTGCGTCAGCAGATTATAGCCTGACTATATCCTTCTTAACCAACCTGCGCAGCAAATGCATTGCTAAATAACCTGCACAGTAGGTTATAGACTTTCTACACTTCTCGTATAATTTGCAAAGCAAATATGGGGCCAAATAATCTGCGTCAGCAGATTATAGCCTAACTATATCTTTCTAATCAACCTGCGCAGCAAATGCATTGCTAAATAACCTGCACAGCAGGTTATAGACTTTCTACACTTCTCGTATAATTTGCAAAGCAAATATGGGACCAAATAATCTGCGTCAGCAGATTATAGCCTGACTATATCCTTCTTAACCAACCTGCGCAGCAAATGCATTGCTAAATAACCTGCACAGCAGGTTATAGTTTGTGCTATAATAAATTCAAATATACGCTCCAAAGAAGCGGAAAAAAAGGACGGATTTCATATGCTGATCTCAACCAGAGGACGATATGCGCTCTACGTGCTGATCGATCTTGCCCATCATGAAAATGAAGGATATGTGCCACTCAAGGAAATTGCCGAACGGCAGCACATTTCCAAGAAATATATGGAAGGAATTTTAAAAATTCTGGTAGAACACGACCTGCTGGAGGGCGTGAAAGGGAAAGGTGGTGGATACCGGCTGACAAAACCCACTACAGACTATACATTAGGAGAAATCCTCAGACTGACAGAGGGCGATCTTGCTTCCGTTTCCTGCACTTCCTCATCTACAGGTCCATGCAAAAATATTGCCACCTGTCCCACACATCCGGTCTGGCAGAAGCTGGATTCGATCATCAATGACTATCTGGATGGGGTCACACTGGCACAGCTTTTGTAAGCAAAATACCCCGGGATCAGAAATGATCCCGGGGATTTGTGTTGTGTTGTGAGTTTTATTAACTTTGATTATTATTTGTAATCTGATACTTGCTTTGCCTGTAAATTAAGCATTAGCCATCTGTGCAGCTACTTCTGCAGCGAAGTCTTCATTCTTCTTTTCCATACCTTCGCCAACTTCAAAACGTACAAATTTCTTGATTGCAAGATCTTTGTTTACGGAAGCAAGATATTTAGCTACAGACTGTTTTCCATCTTCTGCTTTAACATATGTCTGATCAAGCAGGCAGATCTCTTTCAACTGCTTGGAAACACGACCTTCTACAAGACCATTGAAGATCTTGTCAGCTGCGATTGTTTCCTTATCAGCCATAGCAATCTCAGCAAGCTGTGCAGCAGCTTCCTTTGAAAGGAAGTTGAATAAATACTGCATATTAGATTTCTTTTCTTCGTAGATAGCTACATCTTCTGCTGACCATACACCGGCTACTGCCTTTTCGATCAGTTTGTTTAAGATCGGTTTTGGCAGAGATGCAGGATCATTTAATGCGCTGTCAACTGTGATCTCACGAAGCTTTGCAACTTCTTCATCAGCCATATCAGCTCTGCTGATATACTGTGGGTTCATAGCTGCGATCTGCATTGCGATATTTGTAAGTGCTTCCTTAGCTGCATCATCGGATGCACCTGTACCGGCAACTAATACACCGATTCTTCCGCCGCCGTGAAGATAAGATGTTACAACATCTCCTGTTACCTTCTCGAAACGTCTGAAGGATAATTTTTCACCAATTGTTGCTGTCTTTTCAACTAAAGCATCTTTCAGTCCGTTCTCAGCAAGAAGTGCTTCTACATCTTCTCCGTCCTTGCCACCGTTTAAAGATGAAGCAAGTGCCTGATCTGCGATAGACTGTACAAATTCCTGGAATACTGCGTTCTTTGCAACGAAATCTGTTTCTGAGTTTACTTCTACAACAACTGCTGTATTATCGTTTGCTGCTGTACGTGTAATACCTTCTGCTGCGATACGGCTGGCTTTCTTTTCAGCCTTAGCTGCACCGCTTTTTCTTAATACTTCAACTGCTGCATCCATATCTCCATCAGTTTCTGCAAGAGCTTTCTTACAGTCCATCATGCCTGCACCAGTCATTTTTCTTAACTCTTTTACCATAGCTGCTGTGATAGCCATTTTCGTGTCCTCCATTTATATTATGTTAGTCGTACTCTTACTTTCGGATACTGATTATTCAGCATCTGCCTGAGCGGATTCTTCAGCTTCTGCCTGTGCAGCTTCTTCTGCTGCACCCTGGTTTGCTTCGATAACAGCGTCTGCCATCTTGGAAACGATCAGCTTTACAGCACGGATAGCATCATCGTTACCCGGGATAACGAAATCAAGTTCTTCCGGATCACAGTTTGTATCAGCGATACCGATCAGAGTGATTCCAAGAGCCTGTGCTTCCTGTACGCAGATTCTTTCCTTCTTAGGATCAACAACAAAGATTGCATCCGGAATATGTTCCATCTCTTTGATACCGCCTAAGTTCTTTTCCAGTTTTTCCATTTCTTTCTTGATCTGGATTACTTCTTTTTTAGGAAGAACATCAAATGTACCGTCTTCTTCCATAGTTTCATATTTCTTTAATGTAGCGATACGTGTCTGGATTGTCTTGAAGTTTGTCAGCATACCGCCTAACCATCTCTCATTTACATAGTACATACCGCAACGCTCAGCTTCTGTCTTAACAGCTTCCTGTGCCTGTTTCTTTGTACCAACGAAAAGGATTGTACCACCTGCTGCAGCGATTTCAGATACTGCCTGGTAAGCTTCGTCTACTTTACCTACAGATGTCTGCAGATCGATAATGTGGATACCATTTCTCTCTGTGTAGATGTATGGAGCCATCTTAGGGTTCCATCTTCTTGTCTGATGTCCGAAATGAACACCTGCTTCTAATAACTGTTTCATTGAAATAACGCTCATGTCTTTACCTCCATTTGGTTTTTTTGCTTCCGCATGCTTCTTCTTTTACAGTCATTCTTCCCGGCGTTATACGGGATGTGCGCTGCACAAAGTAATAAAAGGCTTTTATTACCCAGAAAACCAACTGAAAATCTGCATACGTGTTTTCTAGTCACAACGAATTGAGTTTAACATAAAAAATCCCTTACTGCAAGGGATTTTTCGTATTTTGTGAAATTGTGAATTTTCTACCGCGTTGTCAGAATCTGCGCGATCTCCGCCTCTGTGGCACCTGCAGGGATTGTCTTGACGCCTGTGCAGATTTTCTTATCGTAGCCATTCTGGCAGAGATATCTGTCATAGGCGGCTACATCACTGATAAGTCCGGCTTCGTACAGCTTTCTTGCCACTGTATCAGAACCGTCACCGCTGCTGACTGTGATCTGCTTGCTGCCTGCAGCCTGTGTATCTGATTCGCTGCTTCCTGCTGCGGTTGTCTGATCTGAATCATCTGCAGTACTTTCATCCTGCGCATCCGCTGCGTTTTCCTCTGTTGTGCTTTCCTCTGCGCTGTCCGCATCTGCACTGCTATCCGTTTTTGCTTCCGTACGTTCTGCCGCATCCGGGTCTTCATGATAGATGTCCTGTTGCAAGCTGTCTGTCGATCCCGCTTCAGCAGCATCTGTATTTTCCGCTTCCCTGTCGAGCAGTGGATTTTCCGTTTTTTCTTCCGCTGCCAGCCGGTTTGCGAGAGAAGTTTCTTCCTTCACCTGATTAGGCAGCTCAGCCGGTTTTGTATCTTCCGCAGCATTCTCTGACACTGTATCTGCAAGCACATCACTACTGTATTTCATTTCCATGCCAAGTGCCTCGGCACGTTCTATGATCTGTTCATCTGTCAGACGCTCTGTTTTTCCATGTATTGTCAATGCCATAAGGATTGCCGTCACAAAGATGCCAATGCCGAGCCCCCGCATATAATATCGTAACTTCATTCCTACATCTCCTTAAACAAGTCAATGATCAGCTTCACTTCGCCGACACCGAGCCCAAGCTCTTTGGCGATCGCCACATTGCTTTTTCCCTGTTTATGAAGCGCGAGTACGCGTTCGTTCTTATTGCTGCTATCTGTGATCGGCTGCAGGGAAAGTGCGATATCTCCGCTTTCCGGTGTCTTTGCTTCTGTTTTTGCCTCTGTTTTTGCTTTTGTTTTTGCTTTTGCCGCCGTTTTTTTCGGTTTGCTTTCTGCCGGTTTTACAGGCTTTTCTTTTTTCACTGGCTCAGCCACCGGTTTTGCCGCCGTTTTTTCCTCTGTCTTTACTGCCGGCTCTGCAGGCTTTTCATCCTTTTCTTCTGCCGGTGCCGGCTTTTTCTCCTTTGGGATCACAGGGCTCTGCGCGATCGCTTTCTTGACAACAGACTCCGCAGCCTTGTCCATCTCATGCAAGCTGTCCTCTCTGCGTTTCAGCTTTTCGATTCCGGAAAGACTGATTGGTTCAAAGGTCTCCTCCACGATCGGTTCGCCCGTTCTGGCATCCTCCATCACAGGCTCGATCGGTTGATCCGGGTCGATCTCAGGCTCCGCAGCCCGTGCTGCATCCAACTCACTGACCTTGACACTCGCTTCTTTGACTGCCATGGATACTTCTGTCGCTGTCTCTTTTAAATTTTCATGCTTATTATTGAGCATGTCATATAGAAACATGACTTCTTCATGATTTTTATGAATGTCTTCCAGAACAGTCTGTGCATACTCGGAAACCGCTGTCATCTTTTCATTTGTCAGTCGTTCCAGTCCGCGCTCTGTTTTTTCCATGGAATAATGAACTGTCTCATCCACTGCATCCGCTACCTGAGAGCGTACATTTTTCATTTCCTCCTGCAAAAGCTCCTGCAGTTTTTCCTGTGTCAGTTGTTTATCTGCTGCATCCAGTTCACTTTTGCTTTCCGGTACGATAAAACTTGCAATAAAAATAACCGCACCCAGTATCAGAAGCAAAATCTCCAATGTTGTCATAGTATCTTCCTCTTTTCATATGCCGGTATCAAATAGAACAGTCAAAATGAGAACCATTGCCTTTTCCCCTGATGACTCTTCCCTCCGGCGGGATTTCATTTTTCTTTCTTCTGCGTCCGCCGTCTCCGAAATATTCATTTTTCCCTTTTTCACTCGCATCCTGACGTCTCTGTCTTGTATCTGTTTCTTCCGAACGTCTGACCTGACCTGCCTGCTCTTTTTCTGCCTTTTCCATCTGGTTCTGAAAAGCTGTCTGCTCAGTCATCGGTCTGAGATCCTCATTCTGTTTGATTGCAGAAACATCCTGCGCACGTCCTACCATCATATTCAGTTCGATCGGTCCCAGTGCCATAACGATTTCTCCTTTACAATGAGGTATACTTCACTTCACCGCCAACCAGTGCAAAACGGCAAAATTGTACTTTACTCTTTAAGGTCATGGAATCGTCCCCTATCACAACCTTTGTGCCGGGATATGCAGTGTCCCGCACGCAGACACATGCCTCTGTCTTCTGCCCAAGCATGTTTTCCAGCTTGTCAAATTCCGCATTGTCATCTGCAAGCTGCTTCTCCAGCTGCTGGCTGGCCGTAAGCAGCGTCTGCACATATTTCATCTGCTCCGGTGAAAGTTTGACACCGCTTTTGACCTTTGCCGCTGCACCTGTCAGTGTTGTCTTTACCGTCATATATTTCTTCTGTAATTCTACGATCTCCTTCTGCAGTACCACATATCTTGCTTTCTGCTCCGGATTGACGCCGACCTCAACCACGGTATCCGCTCCAAGCTCTGATCCAAGCGTCTTGCAGGACACCTTCACCGTTGCCCGTACAATACCGCCTGCAATAAAGCCTTTCCTGCCGTCTACCGTAACCTCTGTTTTTGCACTTACCTTGCTATGCATCAGAGAATCCGCTTCTACGTAACTCCCTGCTTCGATCACAGCATTTTCCACAAATTTGGCAATGACTCTGCCGCCTGCCAGAAGCTTGCCACGTCCCATTCCATTCATGCCGCGTTCGATAACAATATCACCGCCCGCCTGAATTACAGCGCCTTCCACGACACCCTTGACCTGTACATTTTCCTTTGCCGTCACGGAAAATCCTGCCTGTACATTACCATTTACGACCACACTGCCCTCGGAAGTAATATTTCCGGTAGCAGGTCCTACATTTTCCACTTCATAAATATCCGAAACAAATACCTGATCGCCGGACAGAACTACATGGCCGTTGATATCGGAATATAATTCCAGTCTGTCTTCCGATATTGTTATGTTTCTGCCATAACGGAGAGACAGATGCTTAACCTCCCTCGGTCTGAGCCGCTCTCCCAGCACATTGCAGCCTTCTTCCCCCTTATCCTCCGGGTGAAGTCTTGCAAGAAGATCCCCTTTCCGGCAATGATTCATTGTATTCAAATTAAAAAAGTCAACCGAGCCGTCTTCCCGCCTCGTCGGCTTTGCCTGTAAATCTGTTTCAAAGAAATACTCGATCCATGCATTTTCACCATGTCTCGGCTCTTTTCCCCGTGCTACCACAATGTCTGTACAGTAAGTCCTGTTTTTGAGAAACGCATCTATTGCCGCTTCATCGATTCCAAACCGGATCTGTCTCGCATAAAGATCTTTCAGGATCTCATCCTTTGACATGGTACTTCCTGCATTACTTGGCGCAATAAACCGTGCTGTCACAGTCATTTTATCCTCTGACATGCGGAAAAAACACATTTCATTTTCCTGATAAGACCGCATACTGCAGAGCGGGATCTGTACAGGCTTATCCTTCAGCCTTCCGATCGTCTGATAGATCAGTTTGATATCATAATCCACAATCCCTTTTAGCTGCAGATACGCCGCAATCTCATCCACACTGAGCGGACTGCCGCCAACTGTCTGTGGAATCAGTTCAATTGCCGTTCCTGTTTGTGATATGATCAATCGAAAATATGCGTTCATAATAAGCCCCCCTTCTCCCGGACTACACGGTATCATGCAAAATTCCCATATAATTACCAAGCTTTTTCTTCATCTTGGAAAGCCCTTTTGTATGTAACTGGGAAACGCGGGATTCCGACACTTCCAATATATTGCTGATTTCCTTCAGTGTCAGATCCTCATAATAATAAAGAACTATAACTTTCTTTTCCTTCTCGGTCAGAAGCTCCAATGCATCTGCCAGTTTCACCTTCAGCTCCTGCTGCTCTATGACAGATTCCGGCTGTGCAAAATGTCTGGAAATCTGTCTTCCGTCACCCGAAATATCACTTCCCTGCTCCAGATATTCATTCAGGGAAACAATACCCGTAATCTTCATACTGGATTGCCAGTCCGTATATTCTTCCTGTGTTATGCCAAGTCCCTGTGCGATTTCTTCATCAGTTGCCTCTCTTCCTTTTTCCAGTTCAACCTGACGTATCACACTTTCGATCTGTTTCTGTTTTTTCCGTATCGTGCGGGGAATCCAGTCCATCTTCCGGATCTGGTCCAGAATTGCTCCCCTGATACGAAGACTGGCATAAGTTTCAAATTTAACATCTTTCAAAGAATCAAACTTATCGATTGCATCGATCAGTCCAAAGATCCCATAGCTTACCAGCTCTTCATATTCCACATTACTGCCAAGATACATATGAAGTCTGCCTGCCACCACCTTTACAAGCGGCGCATATTCCAGGATGATCTTCTCCCGGATGCCCGGATCTTTTGTTCTCGCATAATCCACCCAGAGACGTTTTCTTGCCGCTTCCTCCATAGATTACCCTCCTTGGCTACTGTTTCTCGATCACAGCTCCATCCTCGGTTTGCTGCCTTTCTTCCTGCTGCCCTGTCTCCTGTGCTGCTTCACCTTCCTGCTCTGCTTCCTTCTTCTTCTCCTGCTGCATACCGAATTTATCAAGCATCAGCCTGATCAGACAGCCCAGCACATAAAAAACAGCAAAAACAAGAAGAATCACCCAGGACATCGTATACAGACTATAATGCATCCGAAACATGACAATTCCTGCCACCAGTCCTGCTGTCAGCATAACAAGTGCCGGTATATTTCTGGTATTCATATTGTATACGTTTCCTTTCCGACTGCTTTGATCTGAAATTCCCCTGTTTCCGGATAAAAGATAACGGTTCTACCGAAATCTTTCCCTGTATCTTCCGCCAGAATCGGTATATTCAGCTGCTTCAGCTTTGCTTTCGTTGCCTCTACATTTCTTTCGCCCACACGTACCATGCTGGATTTATTCTGAAATGCAAACATCTGCGCCCCACCGGCGATCTTTGCAACTAGCCTTGATCTGTTGCCGCCCGCTGCCACGATCCGTTTTACCAGTTCTTCAATTCCAGTATCAGCGAATTTCGGAATATTGGAATTGTCTTTGATCTGCGTACTGTCAGGCAGCATGATATGTGCAAGCCCCCCAATGCCTGTCACCGGATCCCGTAATGCGATTCCCACACAGGATCCCAGTCCCAGGGTCGTAATGCCGTCAGGACTGATACAGACATTCAGATCTGCCATTCCCACTTTTATTATCTCACTCATTCCATTACCTTGTTACACTTTCTACTAATTACATCCCAGAGATGCCATGATCTTATCATAGGATTCCAGATCAGGCACGAGAATGAAAAAACCATCCAGTAATTTATCATCCGTAAACTGTGTCTGGATCAGCAGGATCCTGTCACCCAACGCACCAAATTCTATCGCCGGAACACTTAAGATTGCTCCCGCCATATCAATGCTCAGATCGGGCACCGATGGGATGATCTTCATATTAGTCAACATGGATAAGGAATTCAGATAAGCACCCGTAATAATATTACCGATCTCCTTCAAGGCAGAAAGCTCCATCTCTGAAAACTCTCCGCTGTCCGGACCGGATACGCCCATCAGCTTATTCACAAGATCATGGGCTGCGTCTTCTTTCAGAAGGAACATGATGCTTCCGGTAATATCACCTTCTACCAGCAGATAAACACCTGCCATGATCTGTTCCTCGCCACCCATGGCCGCGCCAACCTCCTGAAATTTCAGAAGTTTGACCTGTGGAACCTTCATATCCACCTTGCAGCCAAGCATCTGTGCCAGAGCTGTCGTTGCATTACCGGCACCGATATTGCCCAGTTCTTTTAAAATGTCAAAATATTGCTGGGATACATGATTCAAATCAAATTTACTCATATATACCCCCCTTTTTCTAAATGTAATGCTTCTGTTATTGTCCGTCCTTATCTGTAAATGTTGCATTGACATCCAGCAGGGAGATCAGCCTGTCTTTGTCCTTACCGACTCCGTTGATAAAATTTGCTTTTTTATCCTTGGAATCATAAGCAACCTTCTCGATCTGGGACTGCTCCAGTGTTACCACTTCTTCTACCGCATCCACTAAAACACCGATACTGTCTCCGCTTTCCAGCTTGATGATGATGATACGTGTTGCTTTCGTGATCTCATCATCGGAAAGTCCCATTTTCAGCCGCAGGCTGATGACCGGAATGATCTCGCCACGCAGGTTGATCACACCCTTTATGTAGCTCTGCACCTTTGGCACACGTGTAATACGCTGCATCCGGACAATATTATCCACATATTTGATATCGATACCGAACTGCTCATCTCCATAACGGACTACGATGAACTGTGTTGTCATATACTGCTCTTTTAATTCGTCCATACTGCCCCTCCTTATAATAATGCATTCGTATCAAGGATCAGAGCGATCTCGCCGTCACCTAAGATCGTTGCACCGCTGATGATCTTATTCTTATTGATATAATTGCCAAGTGACTTGATAACGATCTCCTGCTGTCCCATCAGTTCGTCTACGACAAGACCTGCCAGCTTATCACCCTTCTTAACAATGATCACAAGCAGATTCTCATCCGGTTTCTTAGTAGATTCATTATCCAGCACTTCGTTTAAACGGATCAGTGGAATAACTGTACCACGCAGGTTGATCACTTCTTTTGCCTGTACATATTTGATCTCTGCCGGTTCCACATCTTCGATCGTCTGGATGGAGCCAAGCGGGATCGCATATTTTTCGCCACCCACTTCTACCATCAGTGCCTGTATGATCGCCAGTGTCAGCGGAAGTCTGATAATAAAGGTACTTCCCTCTCCCAGCTTTGTTTTTACTTCAACCTCACCGCTCAGAGATTCAATCTTTGATTTTACAACATCAAGTCCAACGCCCCTTCCGGATACATCAGTAACTTTCTCTGATGTAGAGAAACTTGGTAAAAACAGCAGCCCGATAACATCTTTATCTGCCATATTTTCTGCCTGCTCCGGAGTGATCGTACCACGTTCGATCGCTTTCTTTTTCACTGCTTCCACATCGATTCCGTTACCGTCATCTCTTACTTCAATAATAACGTTATTTCCATCCTGATAAGCATTGAGGAAGATCGATCCAACTTCCGGCTTTCCTCTCTCCTTACGGACTTCAGCAGATTCCAGACCATGGTCTGCGGAATTACGAAGCAGATGCATCAGCGGATCTCCGATCTCATCTACCACAGTTCTGTCAAGCTCGGTCTCTTCACCGGACATGATCAGCTGCATTTTCTTATCCAGCTTCTTGGACAGATCACGGATCATCTTCGGGAATTTCTGTACGACAGTCTCGATTGGAACCATTCGTACCTTCATAACAGATTCATGCAGGTTTGTTGTCACGCTTTCCAGATATTCGATCTGCTCATTAAATGTATTGTTTGTCAAAATGCCTTCCTGGGATGAAGTGGATACCAGAGAGTTTTTCGCAATGATCAGCTCGCTGACCAGATTCATCAGAACATCCAGTTTTTCGATATCCACACGTACCGTTCTGTTAACGATCGGTTTGGAGATCGGCTTTTTATCTGCTGCCTTTGCCGGTGCTGCAGGTGCTGCTTTCTTCGGCTGTTCCTCTTCCTTTGGCTGTGCTTCGGCAATTGCCGCAGGCTTCACTGCTTCTTCCGGCTGCACAGGCTCTACCTCTCCCACATAAGCAGCCTCGATCTCAGATACATTGAGAATTGCATTCTTTACAGTCTCTACATCTGCATCTGTCAGAATGATCACGCTGAAGTCGAATTCAAAATGCTCATCTTCAATATCCTGTGCACTCGGAACGGAAACGATCATGTCGCCCAGCTCTTCCAGTGCTTTATATACAAGGAATGCTCTTGCTGCTTTTAAAATACAGGATTCCTGCACATAAACCGTCACACCGAGACATTTCTTTCCCTGTTTTTTTGCTTCTGCTATAACAGTATGCTCTGTATCGCCCAGCTTGATCTCCCGCCATTTTTCCTTGCCCGGATCTGCGCCTGCTTCCTGCTTCGGTTCTTCCTTTGCCGGTTCTTTCTTTTCCTCTTTTGCCGGCTGTGGTGCGCCGTCGCCGCTGTTTTTAGCCAGATAATCATTCAACGCCTTGATCAGGTGCTCATTATCGTTGGTACCCTCATCTCCCGTATTCTGGATATTCTCCGTATACTCTTCGAGTGCATCCAGGCACTGGAATAAAAGGTCTACCATGGCACCGTCAACTTTGATCGTATTGTTACGGACTTCCGAGAACACATTTTCCATATCATGTGTCAGCGTCTGCATCCGCTTATATCCCATCGTACCTGCCATGCCTTTCAGGGTATGTGCGGAACGGAATATTTCATTGATGGTATCCATGTTGTCCGGTTCCTGCTCGAGGATCATAAACTGATCACTCAGGCTCTGTAAGTGTTCTTTTGTTTCGTCAAGAAAGATTTCCAGATATTGCGTTACGTCCATATCATTTTACCCCCACGCTTTTTATAATGGCATCTGCCACATTTTCTACTGGTTCAATTTGATTGGTTAATCCGGATGCCACAATGCTGCGCGGCATTCCGTATACAGCACAGCTTTCTTTCTGCTGTGCGATCACATAAATTGGTTTCTTCTGATGCAGATTCCGTATGCCGGCGGTTCCGTCTGCTCCCATTCCGGTCATTACAACGCATACAACCCGCGCATAACCGGACTCTGCCAGCGATTCATACATAAAATTGGCGCATGGGCGGACACCCTCCCGTGCGGGTCCGTCCTTCAGGATCAGATAATGTTTCCCATCCCGCCGCACAATCTCCATATGCTTACCGCCTCTTGCAATATAAGCGCATCCCTTTTGGATTTCCATGTTATTTTCCGCTTCCATGACATGCAGCGGGCTGCGTTCATCCAGACGCTGTGCCAGCGATTTGGTAAAGCCCTCCGGCATATGCTGTACGATCAGAACCGGGGCATTCAGGTTCTGTGGCAATTTCGGTATTACCTCGGCAAGTGCCTTCGGTCCGCCTGTAGAACAGGCAATCGCCACAACCGCATTTCCATCCGGTATGACCTTCTGCTTTTTGATCTGTTTTCTGCTGCTTTCCCCGACCGTCACTTTTTTCGGCTGCGGTCTGCTCTGCACAGCAGAAGATAAAATAGCCAGAAATCGTCTGACAAAGGTATCCCCTTTTGCCTCCAAAATGGAATCCGGCTTATGAATAAAATCCATCGCACCAAGCTCCAGTGCCTGCAGAGTAATCTCTGCATCCTTTCTGGCTTCAGAACTGAACATCACCACATGCTCCTGCAGCCCCAGCCGGTTGATCTCCTTCAGGACACCGATCCCGTCCAGCTTCGGCATGATAATATCAAGAATAACCGCATCATATGTATTTTTCTGCATCAGACTGATTGCCTCCAGTCCGTTTGCAGCCATATCCTGCACACAGAATTGTTCATCCAAATTTATTATATCACATACTATTCTTCTCATGAGTGCAGAGTCATCTACAACCAGTATTTTTTTCTTATTATCCATTTTTTCTCTGCCTGTTCTTTCGTTCTTCTTCAAAAATATAACGAATAATCTCTTCCCGCTGCTGATTATCTATGTTGATATACTGTACCCTGTGCTCAAAGGTGCCTCTTCTGTTTTCCAGTTCCTTCACAGAAAGGATTTTTCCCACAAGGTTATATGTTTTCTGTATCTTTTCACTGCTCAGATTGTAAGTCAGATAGATCAGTGTCCCGTTTTCATATTTATAATCAGATACAAAACGAATCCCTCCGCCGCTGATATCCACCACCACACTCTGTCTGAGCGGAAGTCCTGCCTGAATGTACTGCTTGTTCTGTTCTATCGCAGAAAGCTCTTCCTCTACAAGTTCCCTGCTGCTCATATTGAGAATGCAGGAGAAACGATAAAATTCTCTTCTCTGATGTTTTCTCAGATTGGAGATTGTTTCGCATAGTAAAATATAGGTATTGTCCTTTTTGTAACGATCTGCGATCCTGACATAACATTGATACAATCCCTGCTTGGTATAAAAACAGACATCATATTCCCCATCTACAGGCAGCAGGATCAGCTTTGTCTGCTCCATCGGCATCAAAACCTCAAACTGATCGTCGGACAATACATCATAAATTCTGGATATATAACTTTTCTTATCTGAAGCGCTGCCCAGTATACTTTTCTCCATCGACTGTAATTCGATTTTTTCTCCCGGTAAAATCAATTTTGTCAACATAATTTTCTCCTGTTTTTATTGCGGTGTATTTCCGATAAAATGTGCAAAAAACGCAGCCATACCACGTTTTTTTACAGCAGGTTCCCCTTCCCCCGGATACATCAGCTTTGCCGCGATCCGCTCATATGCCTTGGCAGATTTTGCATTCTCGTTCTGCAGAGAAACAGGCATCTGCTGCATCACTGCTTTTTCAAGCTGCACATCCTGCGGTACTGTACCTAAATAAGAAATCTCCATCTTCAGATACCTTGTCACGACCGTATTCAGCTTCTGATAAAGAATCTGCCCTTCCTCTATCTTTTCCATCTTATTCGCAATCATCATAACCTTTGTATTCTCATTGGAAAAACGCGGATGACGCCCGAGTGCTTTTAACAGAGAATACGAATCTGTAATGGAGGTCGGTTCCGGTGTCGTTACCAGAAGCACCTCGCTGCTCGCCACCAGAAATTCCAGTACAGCATCCGAAATGCCCGCTCCCGTGTCCACAATGATCACGTCCGCTATAGAATCCAGCTTTGCCAGATTGCGGATAATATAAGCCAGATATTCCCGGTTCAGATTAGAAAGTCCCGCAATACCGGAACCACCCGAGATAAAACCGATTCCGCCCGGTCCCCATGTAATGATCTCTGTGATATCCTTTCCCTTATAGATCAGATCACTCAGATTAAACTGTGGCACTGCGCCAAACATGATCTCAATATTGGCCAGTCCGAAATCCGCATCCAAAATCACAACACGCTGTCCCAGCTTTTTTAACTGGATCGCCAGATTGATGCTTGTATTTGATTTTCCGACACCGCCTTTCCCACTTGTGACCGTAATGACGCGTGCAAGCGGACGGGGGCGCTCCTGATTCATTTTTATGATATTTCTAAGCTGTGATGCCTGATCCAAACGATCGCCCTCCTTTACTCGAACTGATTGCCGCCTAATAACAGCTTCACGGTTTTCTGCGCGTCAAATTCACCGATATCATCCGGGACATTCTGCCCACATGTCACATAAGACATCGGTGCATCCGTATGCAGACGCAGATTAAACAGATTTCCCTGACATTGTGTCTCGTCAAGCTTTGTAAATACCAGTCTGAAATCTGTCAGCTTCTGATATGTATCTGCTATGTTCAATAAATCTCTGTACTTGGTTGTTGCACTGACAACCAGATAAACTTCCTTTTCTGCCTGGCCGTCCGCTGCACGTAAAAGTGCCAGTGTATCGTCCCGCTGATCCGTATTTTTCTGGGAATGCCCGGAAGTATCCACGAAAATATAGTCATATGCCGCATAATCTTCTATCGCAGTTCTGATCTCCTGCGGCGTATAAATGATCCGGAACGGAACTTCCAGGATATTGGCGTATGTACGAAGCTGCTCTGCCGCTGCGATCCGGTATGTATCCGCTGTCAGAAGCACGATCTTTTTCTTTTCCACAACGCTGAGGCGGGACGCGATTTTTGCGATCGTTGTTGTTTTTCCGACACCGGTCGGTCCGATGAAGTAAACAAGCTTTGGCCCTTTTTCTGCCGACTGTATCGTTTTGGTCTGCCCGAATTTCAGCACCATCTTCTGATACACAACGGAAAGCAGATAATCGATCGGCATATCCGGCTTTACACTGCCATCCAACTCTTCCACAAGCTGATTGGCATACGTTTCTTCGATTTCATTATCCAGCAGCATTTTATAAAGGAGATGGAAGAAGGCGACATTACTGTCCTCTTTCTTTTCTTCTTCCATGCTGTCTTTTTCCTTATCCTGCACATCACTGATCTGTTTTTCCAGCAGATTTTGTAAGGTGCTCAGTTTTTCTTCGATCGCGCTCTCCTGTCTGCTGTCAATTGTCTGCGTATTTTTCTCAGGCTGCCTCTGTTTCTCCTGTTGTCTCTGTTTCTCCGGCTGTGATCCCGGCTCTGCCTTTCCCTGCTTTGCCGGCCGTTCCGGTTCCGTTTTCGCGCTCCGGGTGTTTCCAGCCGCTTCACTCTGTCTGGCGATCTCACTGACCTTCGCAACCGCTTCGCGGAAATTCTGTTTTTCCTCTTCCTCAAGAGCCACCGTCACTTCTATCTGTTGTGGCTTAAAGATGCTGAACAGACCTTTCTTTTTCACTTTTTTTACATTCATGACAACAATACCGCTGCCAAGCTCTTTTCTTGCCAGCTCAAGCGCTGCCTCTTCTGTTTTTGCCTGAAATTTTTTTATGATCATTTATGCGGTCACCATCCCAACTGATTGTAATTCAACATTTGTCTCCACCTCATTATAGGAAACAACGATCAAATCTTTAAAATAATCCTCTGTCAACCGTTTAAAATACATACGAACGATCGGTGAAGTAATAATGATCGGATTTTTACCGAGACTCTCCAGTTTATCGATTTCCGTCTGAACACTTGCCATGATTGCCTTTGTCCGCTCCGGTGCCAGTGTCAGATATGCGCCCTGTTCCGTCTGCTTGACACTGCTCATGATCTCCTGCTCGACCTTCGGATCCAGTGTTACCACGCTTGTTGTTTCATTTGCAGGGAAATATTTTGCAGAGATCGCACGCTTTAGGCTCTGTCTGACATATTCGGTCAGAACATCCGTATCTCTCGTTGTCTGGGCATAATCTGCCAGTGTTTCAAAAATAGTCAGCAGATCACGGATAGAAATGCCTTCACGCAGCAAATTCTGCAATACCTTTTGTACTTCGCCAAGTCCCAGCATCTTTGGCACCAGTTCTTCCACAATGGAAGGATTGCTTTCCTTTAAGTTGTCCACCAGATTCTGTACATCCTGACGGGACAGAAGTTCTGCAATATGCTGGCGGATCACTTCCGTCAGATGAGTTGCAATAATGGACGGTGGATCGACTACCGTATAACCAAGGCTTTCCGCACGCTCACGCTGTCCTTCCGTGATCCAGACAGCCGGCAGATGGAAGGAAGGTTCAAACGTCTTGATACCTGTGATCTCTTCCTCTACATAACCGGGATTCATTGCCATATAATGATCAAACAGAATCTCTCCCTCACTGACCTGGATTCCTTTGATCTTGATAATATATTGATTCGGATTCAGCTGGATATTGTCACGCAGTCTGATGATCGGAACGATCGTACCAAGCTCAAGTGCGATCTGCCGTCTGATCATAACAACACGGTCAAGAAGATCTCCGCCCTGATTGACATCTGCCAGCGGTATGATACCATAACCAAACTCCAGCTCGATCGGATCGACCTGCAGAAGCGAGGTAACATTTTCCGGCTGTCTGATCTCCTCTGCCGCCATCTCCTCCTGATTTGCTTCATTTTCAATCTGCGCCGTTTCGATCGTACCTGCCATCATACGTCCCGTTACCACAAAAGCAACACCTACTCCGACAAAAATGATCGTATTCAGCGGTGTCACAATACCAAGGCCGATCAGTACCGCACCTACCATATACATCGTACGCGGTACGCCAAAAAGCTGACTGATCAGTGCTGCACCGAAATCTGCATCCTTACTGCCCTTAGTCACCAGAATACCGGTTGATAAGGAGATCAGAAGAGATGGGATCTGGCTGACAAGTCCGTCACCGATCGTCAGAACTGCGTAAGTATTCAGTGCTGTATTAAAATCAAGCCCCTGACGGAACATTCCCATCAGAATACCACCGACAATATTCACAGCGGTGATGATCAGACCTGCGGTTGCATCTCCCTTTACATACTTGACCGCACCATCCATGGAACCGAAGAAGCTGGCTTCCTGCTGGATCTTATCACGTCGTTCCTTTGCCTGCTTGTCAGTGATCGCGCCTGTATTTAAGTCCGCGTCGATTGCCATCTGTTTACCGGGCATGGCATCCAGTGTAAAACGCGCCGTTACTTCAGCCACACGTTCGGAACCTTTGTTGATGACCATAAACTGGATGATGATCAGAATAATAAAGACGATCGCACCCATGATCAGGTCATTACCACCTACGAACTGTCCGAATGTACGGACAACATTACCCGGATCGCCGCTTGTCAGGATCAGACGGGTGGAAGATACATTCAGGGAAATCCTGAATATGGTCGTGAATAACAGAACTGTCGGGAAATAAGACATATCCAGTGCTTCTTTTGCAAACATACTGCCAAACATGATCGTAAACGCTACTGCCATGTTAATACACAGCAGAACATCAAGAAGACCTGATGGAATTGGCACGATCAACATAATAAATGCCGCCAGGACATAGCCTGCAACTGCAAGATCTGCTTTTTTCATTCCATCACCTTCCTTTCCTGATCATATTTTTTTCTTATCTTAAGAAACGATTTATCCTATATCTTCCCCTGCATATGATAAACCATTGCCAGCACCTCCGCAACCGCCTGATACAATTCCGGCGGTACCTGCTGCCCAATATCCACATTATAATACAACATACGGGCAAGTGGTTTATTTTCTACAATTTCTACTTTATTTTCTCTGGCAACTTCCTTGATCTTCGCCGCCAGATGATCCTCTCCTTTTGCGAGCACAACAGGTGCTGCTGCTACCTCGGCATCATATTGAATAGCCACCGCAAAATGGGTTGGGTTCGTAATAACAACATCCGCTTTGGGAATATCCTGCATCATACGCCTGCGGGAAGCTTCCTGCATTCTCTGCCTCTGTTTTCCCTTTATGGCAGGATCTCCTTCAGCATTCTTATATTCATCCTTGATCTCCTGCTTTGTCATCATCTGGTCTTTATTGAATTTATGCTTCTGGTATGCAAAATCAAGTACCGCGATAATAACATAAACGATCGATACCTTCATACCGATTGAAATCGCGATATCAGCGGCAGCAGCAATTCCCTGCCACAGTGTCATGTGAAAAAGCAGGTAAATGACCTGCAGCTTGTCCCTGACCGTCGTATAAACCACATAACTGATCAGTCCGATTTTCAGAATAGATTTCAAAAGCTCCATCAGAGAATTGACGGAAAAAATACGTTTAAATCCGTTGATCGGATTCATCTTACTGAATTTCGGCTGCAAAGGTTTTGTTGTTACCTTCCATTTTACCTGTAAAAAATCAGAAAGAAACGCAACCACAAAACCGACCGCAAGAAAGGGAGCCATGGTAAGGAGCATCCGCAAAAGCATATGAAACAGCAACATGGAAAAATCTCCGCTCCGTATCTTACCGTCTGTCAGTCCGACCACTTCCGGAATGTACTTATAAGCATCTTCAAAGCTGCCCAAAAACTGATCCCCCAGAAAAGAAAGAGATAACTTCAGCAGAACAAAAAGTGCGATCATTGTAAATGCATTGGATACCTCGCGGCTCTTTACAACCTGTCCTTCTTTTCTGGCATCTTCCAGCTTTTTTGCTGTTGGTTTTTCTGTTTTTTCTCCGCCCGGTCCTTCTTTGGCGAAAAACTGTAGTCTGTATTCTATCATGGCATGATTGCCTCCGCAAATGAGACGATCATGATCTTCATCTCTTTATAAATATAATCGCTGACATAAGGCAGCATGCCCACTGTCAGAAACATAACGCCCAGGCCGATCAGAATCTTGATCTGCATACCGACCGCAAACATATTCATCTGCGGTGCCACCTTTGCCAAAATGCCCAGTACAACATTAACGATGAGCGTCACACAGAAAATCGGCAGACAGATCTGAAAACCGATATTGATATACTGGCTCATAAAGCCGATCACAGCCTTCATCAGCGGTTCCGACCGGAAAACCGCGCCATTTACAGGGATCAGCTCATAAGTCTGTGCCAGCGCCTGCAGAATATAGCGGTGCATACCGGATACGATCAGAAGAAGCATTACCGTATACTGATAGTAGAAGCCTGAGATCGTAGCATTTTCCTTCGTCGTCGGATCGATCGCATTGACCATGGCAAAACCGATCTCCATATCGACAAGACGTCCCGCAAATAAAACAATGGAGCTGCAGATATTTGCGCCCCATCCGATGATCAGACCGACAAGTGCTTCCCGCATCACAATGACCGCATATTCCAGTACAGTCCCATAAACCAGTTCCTGATGCGGCAATGACACTGCATAAAGCAGATAAGACACAAACAATCCCAAACCGATCTTAAACTGATTCGGTGTATTATTCATACTGTAAAACGGTGCTGCATAAATAAAACATGTCACTCTGACAAAATATAATAATAATATTTCAAGTTCCTGGATTGAAAAACTATACTCTATCATGATCCATTACCTGATATAAACAGAAAAGTCCGACCACATATCCACCATGAGATTCGTCATCTGGTTCAGCATCCAGTGTCCTAAGATCATCAGCGTTACAAAAACTGCAACGATCTTCGGTACAAACGTAAGTGTCTGCTCCTGGATTGACGTAACGGTCTGAAAAATGCTGACGATCAGACCGATCACAAGCGAAACAATAAGTACCGGAGCTGACGTTAATATGACGGTATAAAGGGCTTTATTTGCAAGTTCCACAACAAGATCAACTGTCATACCTCATCCTCCTAGTAATAAAATGTTTTCACAAGATTTACAATGACCAGATTCCAGCCATCCGCCAGTACAAATAACAAAATCTTAAACGGCATGGAAATCGTTGTCGGTGGAAGCATCATCATACCCATACTCATCAGGGCTGATGCCACAACCATATCGATCACAAGGAACGGAATATAGATCACAAAACCGATAATGAATGCTGTCCGCAGCTCACTTACCATAAACGCAGGGATCAGGGCACTCGTCGGGATATCGGCAAGTTCTCCCGTCCATTCGATATTGCCAATCTCGCAGAACATCTGTGCATCCTTGGTCTGTGTCTGCTTATACATAAACTCACGCAGTGGCTTCACTCCGGTCTCCAGAGCCTCCTCCTGCGTGATCTCACCGGCCTCAAACGGTTTGATCGCATCCTCATTGATCGTATTGATCGTCGGACTCATAATAAAAAACGTCAGAAAAAGTGCCAGACCGATCAGCACCTGATTGGGTGGCGCGGACTGCGTATTCAATGCCATTCTGGTAAAATGGAGCACGATCAGGATACGTGTAAAACTTGTCAGACAGATCAAAAGAGTCGGTGCGACTGCAATTGCCGTCAGGATCAGCAATATTCTGAGAGACCCTGCCAGTGTACCGTTCCCATCACTGTACGTAACTGTCATTGTATTTGCTATATTCAGATTTTTCAGATCCTCTGCGGAATCCGATGTGCCCGGCTCTGTAATGTTGGTTCTTGTTTCCGTATCTCCTGCCAGATGTCTGTTCATGGTAGAAGCTTCTGCCTTGATGCTCCCTGCAGAAAAAAACAGAACTACCGCACAAAAAACCATTACAAGCCGTATGTACCATTTATTCATTTTTATCCGCCCGTTTCTTATCGTTTTTACTGTCCGCCGCATACTTCCTTGCTTTCTCCAGGATCTGTTTGAAATCCATCTGCGATGTCTCCTGCTTTGGTTTCAGCGTACCTGGATCCAGCTCCGACAGCATAGTCACTGTATCCTTACAGACTGCAAGAAGAATATATTTCTCTCCCGCCCGCACGATCTGCAGATACTTATTAGGCGCAATCCTGGAAGTCTCCACGATCTCTATATTGGTCGTGTCGATCTGTTGTTTCTGAAAGCGGGCAATATAGCGTGTTGTCCCGTAGGTCAGCAGTAAAACAAACAGGAAGATCAGTATCACCGTAAACAGACGGGCTGCTGATTCTAACATACCTGCCGCAAGGATCATATCAGCCCACTACCTTTTTCACGGCTTCAATTACACGGTCTGCCTGGAACGGCTTTACGATAAAATCTTTGGCACCGGCCTGAATAGATTCAATAACCATTGCCTGCTGTCCCATTGCGGAACACATGATAACTGTTGCACCGGGATCCTGTTCTTTGATCTTTTTCAGTGCCTGGATACCGTCCATCTCAGGCATTGTGATATCCATCAGTACCAGATCCGGTTTTGTCTCGGAATACTTTTCGACAGCCTTTAAACCGTTCTCGGCTTCTCCGACCACATTATAACCGTTTTTGGTTAAGATATCCTTGATCATCATTCTCATAAACGCTGCGTCATCACAAATCAAAATATTCTTTGCCATAATTCTCTCTCCTAAATGAATTTTATTTTATAATCTCTGTCACTCTGATACCAAAGCTTTCTTCAATTACAACTACCTCACCTTTGGCAACAAACTTTCCGTTTACCAGTACATCAATCGGCTCTCCTGCGATCTTATCCAGTTCGATGATCGTACCCGGCGTAAAATCCAGAATCTCCGCAATAGACTTTTTGGTTCTGCCAAGCTCTACAGTAACCTCCAGCGGTACATCCATGATCAGACCGATATTTTCCTGACTTGCCATCTGCTGTGGCATCTGCGTATTGAATGCCTGGAACTGTGCAGGCTGTATATTTGCCTGCTGCATCTGTGGCATCTGCTGCATCTGCATTTGTGGCATTGCCTGCTGCATCTGCATTTGTGGCATTGCCTGCTGCATCTGCGGCATTTCTGCCTGCGGTGGAACATAAGGCTGCGGTTGCGGCGCAGGATCCGGCTGTGGCTGCGGTGCAGGAACCGACTGTGGCTGCGGCGCAGGATCCGGCTGTGCAGGAGCTGCGCTCGTTCCCATCTGCTGATCCATAAAAATCTTATACAGGGATTTTGCGAAATCGATCGGATACAGCTGCATGATCGTACTGTCTACCAGATCTTCAATCTGCATTCTGAATTCTATTTTCACGAAATCACCGGCCAAAAACGGTGCAATGTCTGCTCCGTTTTTATTTTCAAGTATATTTACAAGACTTGCTTCCGGCGGACTGATATCGATCATCCTGCCAAGCATGGAGGAAAGGGATGTCGCAGAGGAACCCATCATCTGATTCATCGCCTCTGAAATAGCACTCAGATGCAGTTCTCCAAGCTCACCGTCTATATTGCTGCCATCACCGCCCATCATAAGATCGGTGATAACTTTTACGTCTCTTTCCCGCATGATCAGGATATTAGCACCATCCAGACCCTCCGTATATTTAATCTGAATAAAAACGCACGGTTTTTCCTGTTCATCTATAAAATTTTTCCAATTTGCAATGGATACCGTCGGTGTTGTGATATTGACCTTACGGTTCACCAGGGAATAAAGTGTGGTAGCGGATGTTCCCATGCTGATATTGGCGATCTCGCCAATGGCATCCTTTTCAATATCCGTAAGGATCTCTTCCGTCGCTGCCGGCTGCGGATCCGGCTGTGGATCTGAACTGCCTGCGTTCACGCCTGATAACAGTGCATTTATTTCGTCCTGTGACAGCATACCGTCCATTTATTTATTCCTCCTCTCTGACAACTGACGTGATCCGGACAGCATAATTATCCTTGCTTGTACCGGGTAACGCAGTAAATTTTTTAATATTACCAACATAAACTTCCATTTCATCGTCTATCTTGGAATCAAGCCGGATGACATCTCCGACCTGTAATCCGGCAAAATCCATGACGGAAACAACACTCTTTCCAAGCACTGCTTTGACCGGAATATCAGTTCTCTTGATCATCGAACTGATATATTCTGCATAATTCTCTCCGCTTGCATTCTGCATCGTAGAGAACCAGAACTTCGTATTTAATTTATCCATGATATCTTCCAGCGTAATATATGGAAGACATGCGTTCATATACCCTTCCACATCACCGATCTTGATATTCAGTGTCACGATCGCGATCATCTCATTCGGGGCTATGATCTGTGCAAACTGTGCATTTGTCTCGATCCGCTCCATGAACGGATCCAGATCCACTACATTTTTCCATGGTTCCCGCAATAGCTGCATACAGGTGACCATAATCTTGTCAAGTATTGACAATTCAATCTCTGAGAACTCCCTGTTCTTCTCCAGGGGCTTTCCGGCGCCTCCCAGCATACGATCCAGAATTGCAAAGCCGATATTCGTGGAAAGCTCCAGAATGATATCTCCCGCCATTGGTGCGAAATTGATAATGCCCAGTACGACCGGATTGCTCAGTGCATTCGTAAATTCCGAAAAAGTAACCGTTTCGGAACTCGCCACACTGACTTGTACCGTTTTTCGCAGATAAACCGGAAGATTCGTGGAAAGAAGCCGTCCGTAATGTTCAAATATGATTTCCAGCGTACGAAGATGCTCTTTTGAAAACTTTGCCGGTCTTTTAAAGTCGTAGTTCTTTACCGACTTCTCCGGCGCCGATTTCATTTCATCTACATCCAGCTCGCCGGTGCTCAGTGCCTGCAGCAGGCTGTCTATCTCATTTTGAGATAAAACCTCTCCCACCTGACTCACCTCCTGTCATGACATACGTCATTCATTTCACCAGACTACTGGATGATAATATCGCGGAATGTCACTTTATAAATAAACTTTGAATCGTAAAGTCCCTGGATTCTTGCCAGAATATCATCTCTGACAACGTCCGAATCCGCCTGGATCTGTTCCATCGTATAGCTGCCAAATGCTTCTACGATCTCACCTTTGATCAGGCTTTCATTATCTGCGATCTTTGTTCCGTATGTCTCATAATCTTTGTCTTTTGTATTCATGGCAAGAGACACCGAAACGAGTGCATAATGCTCCTTACCGTCTTCACCCTTGCGAAGCGGGATCGTCATGGAATCTTCGATATTATATACAGCCGTATCATCAATGGATACCTCTTTTTCCGCCGTATCATCTCCGCTTGTATTCAGCTCCAGATTCAGAACCGTTGCAATACTGTTTACCACCGATGCGGTCTTTTTGTTTGTCGATGTCACGCTGACCATTGTGATTACTGTCAGCACGATATTAACGATTAGAAGCGCCAGAATCAGAACTGACATTAAATTCTTTTTCATTTTAAAACTCCCTTTTATTCATAATCAGATAATTCTGTATAGATTTTGATCTCCACACGCCGGTTTTTTGCTCTTCCCTCCGGTGTCGCATTATCCGCAACCGGAACATACTCACCACGTCCGGAATGTTTGATCTTTGCCGGATCAAGTGTGGTCGTAGACATAAAATAATCAAATACCGAAAGGGCTCTGAAGCTTGACAATTCATCATTGTTGGCAAATCTGGCGTTATGGATCGGCACATTGTCCGTATGACCTTCAATCTCGATCGTACTGTCCGCATAACGTTCCAATATCTGTCCCACCTTGTCCAGAAGCGGCTTTGCCTCTTCCCGGATCTGATCACTGCCCGAATCAAACAAAAAAGCACCGTTCAGATTCAACGAAACATACTGGGATGTAAAATCCACTGAAATATCGCTGTTATATTCCCCGTGATCTTCCTGCAGGCTTTCTTCTATATTCTCAGCCATCTGCTCTGCCTGCTCCATGGAAGCTGCCTGATATGCTTCAAGCGCATCTGATTGCGTGTCGGTATCTGCTGATTTACCGGTACTGTTTATGTACTTATCAAGCTCATTGAGCTGACTAACGCCGTTACTGATCAGAATGCCGTCTCCGATCGCAGTTGCACCGGCCTCAAAAATACTGAACGTCTGTGAAAAGGATGCAGCCACTGCTTCAAACTTCTGTGCGTCTACAGTAGACATGGAAAACAGAAGCACGAAGAAACAAAGAAGCAGGTTCATCAGATCACTGAACGTCGACATCCATGCGGGGGAACCCTTCGGTGGTTCTTCCTGCCGCTTCTTAGCCATTTACTTCCGCCTCCTCTTCTCCGACTGTCGTTCTGTCCTTCGGTGCCAGGAAGGATTTCAGCTTCTCTTCAATAACACGCGGGTTTTCACCTGCCTGTATGGATAACAGACCTTCCACCATGATCTCCTTTGCCTCGATCTCCGCATCATTATCAGCCTTCAGCTTTGCGGAAACAGGCGTGCAGAGCCAGTTGGCAAGTATGGAACCGTAAAACGTTGTAACAAGAGCAACGGACATATTTGGTCCGACTGATGTTACATCTGACATATTCTTTAACATGTTGATCAGACCGATCAGCGTACCGATCATACCCCAGGCAGGACCCATGGCACCAAGTGCCTCCCAGAACCCAATTCGTTTTTTGTGTCTTGCATCGATACTGCCCAGCTCCGTATCCATGATACCACGGACAAGCTCCGGATCTGTTCCGTCAACAATCAACAGGATTCCCTTCTTCAAAAAAGCATCGTCCAAATCTGCCGCTGCCTCTTCCAAAGAAAGCAATCCTTCTTTTCTTGCTACATTTGATAGCTCTATAATTTTGGAAATGATCTGCGGTGTATCAAGTGCCGGCGTTTTAAAGATCAGAAGAAAGCTCTTTAAACCTGCCAAAAAGTCTGACAACGTATGACTTGCCAGTGTCGCACAGATTGCACCACCGAATGTGATCAATATAGACGAGAAATCATAGAAATTGCCAAGTGCCGCTGCCCCGTCATCACCGCTGCAAATACCGTATATCAGGAAAAAGCCACACATGACCATTCCGATAATGGAAGCTATATCCAATTTTTTCACCTACCTATTATTTTATATGTATACACATACCTATAATCTTACTAATCAATTCTACTAAATTTTTTGTATCTTGTCTATGCCTTTTTGCATTTCTAAACCACCCGAAATACTTAAATCCCATTTCTTTATTACAGGTATCCCCTATATTTATATAGAATAAAGGATATTCCACAACACATTCCGCACCGGATGCGGTCTCCCGCAATATATTATTTTCTTTTACAAAAGCCCCTGTATACAAGATACAGAGGCTTTTCCTTTATTTCATCAAATTTATCTCTTCAGATTGACAAGTTCTTCCAACAATGTGTCAGAAACTGTAATAATTCTGGAGTTTGCCTGGAAACCTCTCTGCGTTGTGATCATTTCTGTAAATTCAGAAGAAAGATCTACGTTACTCATTTCCAGAACGCCTGTCGTCATATAACCACCGTCACTTGTAACATCCATACCGATGCCATCAAACTGTCCGGAGTTTAAGGTTGCGGAATACAGGTTATCACCTTCCTTCTGCAGACCGGATGGGTTTGCGAAGCTGGCAACTGCGATCTGACCAAGCAGCTTTGTCATACCATTATCGTATGCTGCGTAGATCATACCGTCTGGCTGGATGGAAATGCCCGTCATTTCACCAAGCTTCCTACCGGTTCCTTTTCCATACACATCACCGTAATCACCGCTGATCGTACTCGTTCCGTTGTTATTGTAGTTAGATGATGGTGAAAAGTCAATCGTAATATTCTCAAACGCACTGCCCGGCTGGTCTCCAAAATCAAGCACCAGATTCAGGTTATTGGTCAGTCCGTTGACACTCTGGATCTCACCTGTCGCCGTATTATACTGGATAACACCGCCTGTGATCTGCTTTCCGTCTGTTGCAATGCTGCCATCCGCTGCATTGATCACCTGTGCAAAGGTTCCACCGTCCAGATGGGCTCCCAGTGTCGTAACAGTACCATCAGCTCCCGCCACATACAGCTTTGCCATTTCATCGTAGGAGGTAAAGCCGTAAGACTCAGCCAGTATCTTCTTCTGGGCATCTGTCAGATTTCCGCTCAGATCCATTGTCTGGTTCTGACCTGCCTCATCCAGATACGTCAGTGTAGTACCATTGATACTGCAGCCGTTTGCCAGAGAAAGCTTCTTGCTCTCTGCCACATTTCTGACAGAACCGAGTTTAATATTTGTTTTATCGATCGCATTTCCCTTGGAATCAAGAATATCTGTCAATTCTACCGTATACTGTCCTTCTGCTGCTGTCGCCTTCATGGAAAGCTTTGCCGTATAGGAGTAACCTCGGTTATCAAAGAAGCTGATGCTGATAATCTTACCTGCTTCCGAGCTGACGGAAGTATCATTCTTATCCACAATACCGGAAACGTGTGCCTGTGTGGTAGCCTCCGGTGGATATTTCATATTATCGGAGCTCATGATACGAAGCGGGCTCACCGTATCTCTGACGATCTTTCCGTTATCCACACCCCAGCCCTGTACGGTATAACCGTTAGAGCTCATAGCCAGATTGCCCTGACCGTCTACATAGAAAGATCCGTCCCTTGTAAAGAAATTGGATGATCCGTCGCTGACGATAAAGAAAGAATTACCGGTCAGTTTGATATCAAACGGATTTCCCGTAGACTGAGAAGAGCCCGATGTTTCCACAGATGCAGTGATCGCACCTGATTTTACGCCAAGACCGATCTGACGGGCATTGGTACCTGCCTTGCCGGTCTGTGTATTGGCACCCGAAGCTGCCTGTGTTGTCTGATACATCAGTTCTGAAAATGTAATGGACTGTGATTTGAATGCAGTTGTGTTTACATTTGCGATGTTATTACCAATAACATCCATTTTTGTCTGGTGCGTCTTCAGACCCGATACACCAGAGTAAAGTGCTCTCATCATAGTAAATGACCTCCTTGTGGTACGTTTTCGTTCCCTCTGTCATTCAGGAACTGATAGCCTCCTGTAAGGTCCGGCTAGTTGATTACGGTACCATCAATATTTGTAAAAATGTTTTCCTGTGTCTGATCCTGGCTTGTCGCCGTGATCACTGTTCTGGATCCGGTGCTGACGATAAATGCCAGATTATCGATCAGCACAAGCGGTTCCTTGATTCCTTTTCCGCTTGCCTTATCCATCCCCTCGCTCAAACGCTTCAGCTGACCTTCCGAAAGACTGATATTTCTTTCCGACAGCCTGTTTGCCGCATGCTTGGAAAATCTGACAGTCTGTGTATCAAGCTGTTTCTGCTTTTCTTCCAGTAATGCTCCAAATCTGCCTGCTTCGCTTTTTTCCTGTGTTTTTGAAACCGGGGCTTTCTGTGTTTCCTGCAAAGCGGATATGTATGGGTTTATCTGTATACTCATATTCCGCCTCCGTTTCTATACATCCTGTGCTGTATCATTGCCGCCGTCTGCTTTATCACCGTCTGCATTCTCCGTGTCATCTGCTTTATTGCCGGAAAGCTCAGCCAGCTTCTTGCGATATTCTTCCAGTGAACCGACAACCGACTTGGATAAGAATGTCTTCTGATAATCATTCATATCATCATATTGTTTCAGAACCTTTTCAATTGTTTCTTTATCAGATGCTGTTACCTGTTCAATCTTCGGAAGCTTTGCCATATCCGATACAAGCGTCTGTGCCAGTCCGAAAGCTGTCAGGTAGTCCTGATCACATACATAAGTCACATCATCCAGAGAGTACAGTTCCTCATCAACGGAAACCATTGCTTTTCCGTTCTCATATTTTACATAATCCACTTTACCCATCTTCGTCGTTTCTTTGCCGTTATCATCCGTGGAAGTGATCTGTACGGTCTGTCCGACAAGGCTTGAGGCTCTGCTCAGATCCATGCTCTTGCTCATATTCTGGATCTGTTCCACTTCCGAGAACGTCGCATACTGTGCTATGTATTCCGTATTGGAAGTCGGCTCAAGCGGATCCTGAAATTTCATCTGCGCTACTAAAAGCTGCAGGAAATCATCTTTGCCGAGTGTTGAGGATTTTTCCTTTGTACTTGTTGTCGATGTTGCATTTTTGATCTTGCCATCTTCTACAATTGCTGCTACGCCCATGCTTCTCTCCTTTCTTTTATACTTGGAAGTTCAGTTTGTTACCGCCCATCCGCATCATTTCAATCTGCAGTTTTTCTGCCTGTGTCATTTCCTCTTCATAGGCTTCCTCTTCCGGAAGTTCATCCAGATTTAAAAGTCTTCTGCCTGACTTTTTCTGTGCTTCTGCACTTTCCTGCTGCCCGCCGTTCTGATCCAGATTCTGTTCCAGCTGATGGCTGTGCTCCGTAATTTCGATCGCATCTACCTTCATGCCCTGTGCTTCCAACGATTCCTTCAATGCTGCCACCTGGCTCTCCAGAGCTGCCCTGACTGCCTCATCCTGTGCATACAGCTGTGCGCTGATCACACCACCCTTTGAGGATACGTGCAGGTTCACACTGCCAAGACTTGCCGGATTTAGCGCGATCTCCATTGAAGTGAGCTTTTCGCTCGAATGTATCTTCACATAATCCGCAATCTGATCTATGATCTTTTGTGTCCTTTGCAGGCCAAACCGCTCTGTCGTCTGTTCTGCCGCTATTGCACTGCCCTGCGTCTGCTGCAGATTTTCTGCGGGCTTTTGCATATCCTGCATCTGCTGCTGCATATTACCGTTTTCGTCTCTCTTTGTCTCACGCGGCTGCTCTGCCTCGATATCTGTGGTCGTTGCCGTCTGTACTTCCTGATCGCCTGTGCTTTCCTGCTGCATATCGGTAACAGGTGCTGCAGATTCCTGTTCCACTACAATAACCGGCTCTTCCGGTTCCTTTACGCTGTCTTGCAGAAGTGTTGTCAGCTGCTCTTTATCCATCCCCAAAGTATCTGCCAGCTCTTCAATCGTCTGCTCTACCGCATTTGCCAGATCACTTACCTGTGTATAAAGCGATTCATCCGTCAGAACCGCCATCTGATCCGTACCTGTCAGCTCTGACAATAGTGCTGCCATATTCTGCGAAAGATCTTCCGCGGAAATACCAAGTGCATCCATCGCCTGCAGAACTTCTTCCGGCGAAACACCGAGCTGCTCCGTGATCTGCTGCAGAATCTGCTGCATCACATCCGAAAGCAATACCGCATCCGGTTCTCCGGTTTCTTCTTCCTGCTTCGGTTCTTCTGCAGCGGTTTCTTCCGTCTGCTGCACCTGTTCCTTTTCTGCAGATTTTTGCGCATCCTGTGTCTTTGGCTCTTTGGCTTCATCTGTCTGCTGATTGTCAGTCGGCTGCGTATCCGTCTGCTGCTGATCTGTCTGCTTCGGCTGTTCTTTTACCGGCTGCGCAGTCTGCTGTACACCATCTGCCGGACCTTGCACTGTCGGGGCTGTCTGTCTGAGCATATCCGAAAAACTCTGTTCCGCATTCTGCTGCGCCTTTGGAGCACTCATCTGATACCCTGTCGCCCCTGCAAGATTGCTAATTGCATTACTTGTCATATGGTTCCTCCTTTCCTTCCGATTTTTGAGCTCCGTATCTGTACAGAACTCTATTATTTATATCGGTCGTCCGGGCACAAATATTAGCTTTCCGGATCCATAATTTTTGTAACTCGCGCCGCTACTGCCGCGTCCATCACGCCAAGTATCTTTCCTCTGTCGTCTGCTGACATCACACCCAGAATCCGGGCAACCAGCTGAAGATTATCCGTCATGGATTCAAAGATCGCTGCTGCCTCTTTTGGCTTCATTGCGGAATATGCAGCTGCATAATCCTGTATTTCCGTCGTTTCCTGCTGTTTGGCGACAACCTCTTTATATAGCGCCTCTGCTGTCGTCGGATCCATAGACTCATAATACTTGGCATATTCGTCTGCACCCGGTCCTTTTTCCGCATAAACAACTTCCTGATAAAATTCATTTTTGATCTTCTGAAATTCCAGCTGGTTATTTTCGAACGTTTTCAGTCTTTCGATCTCCGCCTGCATCTGCGCGATCGTCGTCTCATCCGTCTGCGATTCCGCTGTCGCTGCGGAAAGCTGAAGCTCCAGTGTCTTGATCTGGTCGACCGCCTCCTGCAAAGAGCTGTACCCTTCATATCCACTCTCATCCGCCGCAGATTCCGATGCCGGCAGGATCTTATTGACGACCGGTACATTCCTCAGGATCGGTGTCATGACATTGCTGCCAAAGCCTCCCACATCCAGTTTGATCAGAAGTCCAAGGATCAGAAGCCAGATCGCCACGATCACGATTGTGATCAATATGACGGATGCAGGATTGCCTTCCGAATCATCATCAAGCTGTGCTTCCTCCAGTGCAATTTCTTTTGCACGCGCCCGGGCTTCTTTCCGCTGCTTCTTCTGTTCCTGCTTTAGTTTATTTTTTTCATCCTTCAGCCGTTTTTTATCAGCTTTCAGATCTGTTGTCTGTTTCTCCGTATCTTCCATTTTGTCACCTGCTCTCTTCCTTCTTTGCCTTCTGTCCGTATGTATAGCTGGTCAGCTGGTCGATCTGCTTTCCTTCTTCCGCCTTTTCCTCCTGCAGAAAGACTTCAAACGCCTTATCCCGCAAAACCTCCTGCGTTTTTCTCTCCTGCATCAGATCCGTCATTGCCTTTCGCTTTTCTTCCACCTTCTGCTCTGCCCGATGAATGGCAAGTGCCTGTCTTTTCATTTTTTCTTTCATCAGAGAAACAGAAAGGCTGTTATCCGCAATATCCCGGATACTGAGACTTTCCTTCTGCCTGAGCTTTCTGCCTTCCTCCTGCAGCGCCGCATTTTCCTGCAGCATCACAGAAAGCCGCTCCTGCTCTTCTAAAAGCTCCATATTGGCAGCCGCGAATTCATTTTTTGCCTGCATCTCCAGCTTTTCTTTGATATTTAATATATTCTGCATCCGATACCGGAATTTTGCCATTGCTTATTCCCCTGCCTGTCAGGCTTCAAATATCTGCTCCAGCATATTGACTTCTTCTTCAAATTCAAACTTTTCATCCGTCTGCTGCATGACATAATCATTTACCGCGCCGATCTTCTCGATCGCATAATCGATATCGGGATTGCTGCCCTTTTTATAGGCTCCGATATTGATCAGATCTTCCGCTTCATGATAAGTTGCCATGACATTTTTCAGCTTACCTGCTGCCTGTTTATGCTCCTTCGCCGCGATCTGGCTCATGCAACGGGAAATACTCTGCAAAATATCGATCGCAGGATAATGGTTCTTATGTGCCAGCTTTCGATCCAGCATAATATGCCCGTCCAGAATACTTCTAGCCGTATCCGTGATCGGTTCGTTAAAATCATCACCGTCCACCAGGACAGTATACAGTCCGGTGATCGAACCTTTATCAGAACGTCCCGCACGCTCTAAAAGCTTCGGCATTTCCGAGTACACGCTCGGCGGATAACCTCTTGTTACCGGCGGCTCTCCGCTTGCCAGTCCGATCTCACGCTGTGCCATGCTGAAACGTGTCAGGGAATCCATCATCAGAAGGACATCCTTTCCCTGATCGCGGAAATACTCTGCGATCGCCGTAGCCGTCTTGGCAGCTTTATTACGTTCCAGCGCCGGTTTATCGGAAGTCGCCACAACAACGACCGAACGCCGCATTCCCTCTTCTCCGAGGTCTCTCTCTATAAATTCCCGCACTTCCCTGCCTCGTTCTCCGATCAGTGCGATCACATTGATATCCGCTTTTGTATTGCGGGCAAACATACCCATTAAAGTAGATTTACCGACACCGGAGCCGGCAAAAATGCCGATACGCTGTCCTTTTCCGACTGTGATCAGTCCGTCTACCGCCTTTACACCAAGCGGAAGCACAGTATCGATGATCTCTCTTGCCATCGGATCAGGCGGCGGTGCTTCTACCGGATACTCCATTCCCTGTGGGAAACTGCCATCCGGAAGTCTGCCAAGGCCATCCAGTGTTTTCCCCAGTAAAGAAGGTCCTACATGCACCGTCAGCGGGCAGCCTTCGTTTTCCACGATACAGCCGCCACCGATACCGTCCGTTACCTCATAAGGCATGAGCAGCGTCAGTCCGTCTTTAAAGCCGACAACCTCTGCAGAAATATAATCTCCGCAACGTCCGCTCTTATAAATGCGGCAAAGATCGCCCAATCTGGCATCCGGTCCTACCGATTCTATCGTCAGACCAACCACACCTGCGATCTTTCCCAGTCTTTTAAAATAAAGTTCTTCCTTTAATTCATCATATTTTTCAATATTCACACATGTATCTGACACACTCATTGCTCCTTTGCTCCCGAATAGGACAACAAAAGCAGCTTCCGTTTCAGTTCTGAAAGCTGCACGGAAAGACTGCAGTCATATATGCCATCCGGTGTTTCGATCAGACACTCATTCTTCCCGAGCGTCCGGTCCTCCACAAATTCAAGCATGGATGGCTTAACGCCTCCATCCTCGGCGATCTGTGTCTTCTGCATACTGACAAACTGATAGTCCTGCTCGGATACATGGATCAGATAAGTATCTGTATTCTCCAGTGCATGCAGCGTGTTGCTGATCAGATGGAATATCACATTTCTGTATTCTGACAGATCTACCGCAAAAATATGGTCGTAAATATCGGTCAGCTTGTCAACCAGATATGGCTCCACATTGTCCAGCTTTTCCTGATACTCCCGCTCCATGGCTGCTTCCTTTTCAGAAAGCTCTGCCATTTTTGCCTGTGTTTCCTGCACCGCCTTCTGATTTCCCTCGCTATACCCTTGTGTATAGCCCTGCTGCTGTGCCTGTTCCAGCGCACGTCCCGCATCTGCCTGGCTCTGCGCCTGTGCATCTGCGATGATCTGCTGTGCCTGTGCATTTGCCTCTGCAATGATCTGCTCTGCGCGGCTGTTTGCCTGCTCGATCAGCTTCGTTGCATTTTCATCCAGCGAGCTTTCTATCAGCTGCGCATCAGACTGTCCGTCCGGCTCTGCTGCAGCCGTCTCATCATTTTCCGCTTCATCCATGTATGCCTCTTCTTCCTCCATGATCTCATTCGGATAAGAAGGCATTTCCCGAAGGGATTCCAGCTTTTGGGAAATTCTGTCATTGGAATTGATCACACGGACAGCATCCGCATCCAGCTTCACAAATCCCGCTTTAAACAAACTCTGACTAGACAATGATCTCGTCACCTCCGCCTCTGGAAATAACGATCTCAGCAGAATCCTCCAGCTTTCTGATAATATTGACGATCTTCTGCTGTGCTTCTTCTACATCCTTCATTCTGACAGGACCCATGAAATCCATATCCTCTTTGATCATGGAAGCCAGACGTTTGGACAGGTTGTTGAAGATTGCATTCTGTACCTGCTCGTTTGCACCCTTTAAGGCGATCGCCAGATCAGAATTATCCACATCACGCAGCACTCTCTGGATCGCACGGTCATCAAGCAGCAGGATATCCTCGAAGACAAACATCTTCTTGCGGATCTCGTCTGCCAGCTCCGGCTCTTCGATCTCCATAGATTCCATGATATGCTTCTCTGTTCCTCTGTCTACTGTATTTAAGATCTCGACGACTGCATCGACGCCGCCGATCACGTTGTATTCCTGGTTGACAAGCGATGCCAGCTTTGTTTCCAGCACGCGCTCTACCTCTTTGATGACATCCGGGCTTGTTCTGTCCATTGTCGCGATACGCATTGCCACATCTGCCTGTCTGTCCGGTGGCAGTGCAGAAATGATCTGTGCTGCCTGTCCCGCCGGCAGATAAGAAAGAATAAGTGCGATCGTCTGCGGATGCTCATCCTGAATGAAGTTCAGAAGCTGGGAAGCATCTGCCTTTCTGACAAACTCAAACGGTTTTACCTGCAGAGATGCGGTCAGCCGGCCGATGACTTCCATCGCCTTATCCGTACCAAGCGCATTTTCCAGAAGTTCTTTGGCGTATCCGATACCGCCTTCCGCGATATACTGCTGCGCCAGACAGATCTCGTAAAACTCCTTGATCACTTCATCTTTTGTCTGTGTTGTAATGCTTTTTGTATTGGCAATCTCCAGCGTCAGTTCTTCGATTTCCTCTTCCTTCAGATGCTTGAAGATCTGAGAGGACTTCTCAGGGCCGAGTGCGATCAGAAGGATTGCCGCCTTCTGTACGCCGCTGATCTCCGAATCTCCATTTTTACCCATGGGCTACCCCCAGTCTTCCGTCAGCCAGTTGCGCAGTAAATTTGCAACTGCTTCGGGATTTTCATCCACAAATTTTTCAATGAGCTTACGTTCCTCCGATTTGGATTCCAGCTCAATATCTTCCAGATCTTCCTGCGGTGTAGACTGCAGCAGTGATTCCACTGCAAGCTCTTCCTCCTGCTGATCCGCTTTCTGCGCACGCATGCTTCTGATCACAACAAATGCCAGCACAGCCAGGATTGCAATGATCAGGATCACCTGAACAATATCCGTTGCTTTTATCGAAGAACCTTCTTTATCGATAAATACCGGTACATCATACGCTACGATCGCAATATTTGCTGTCGGGATACCGGTTGCATTGCTTACAATGCTGTATACATCATCATCCACCGTCAGCTTTGTCTGCTCACCGTTTGCCGCCTTGTACTCATCCCATGTCATATTCGTCAGAAGCCCCTGACTTTGAATATCCTCTTCTTTGTAGATATGCAGCTTTTTCGCCGTTACGGATACAGAAGAACTGTCATACTGGATCAATCCCGCCGGAATATTCTGCTCTGTGATCTTTTCATCCGGCAGATACTTTCTGGATTCCTCCGTTACTGTCTCGGAGCTGTTGCTGCCATCCTCGATCACATACGTTCCATCCTGATCATTTGAAGTCGTACCGGGTGTGCCTGCCACGCCATTGGTCGCTTCTGAATTGTAGGTGTCCTCTGAGGCAAGCATGCCCTGCGTCTGCCCGTCCGGGGCGGAGTAATTGTGCTCTGTCGTTTTATACGTTGAAAAATCCAGCGCCAGATTGCTGGCAACCTCGATATTGTCATACAGGTTTGTACCAATCAGCACACTCTTTACTTCCTGCTTGACGATATTTTCCGCATCCTGTTTTACCGCAAACTGCGTACTCGCATTGCCTGTGCCCTGTGCCTGCGTCTCACCGGAATACAGGAGATTACCGAGGGAATCGATGATCGTTACATTATCCGTGCTGCTGTTACCGAGAGAAGTTGCGATCATATGCGCGATCGCAGATGCTTTATCACTGCCCAGTTCCCCATTTAATTCCAGCACAACGGAAGCAGAAGAATCTGTATTCTGCTGAATCAGCGTACCGTCATTTTCAGGAATACTGAATGTCACATGTGCCTTATCAATAACATCGATCGTCTGCAGATCCTGCTCCATCATTTTCTGCTTGTATACAATGTAGCGTTTCTGCTTATCCGACTCTGTCGTGGAAAGTCCGCCGGAGGTCACATCATCAATCTGCGGAACCGCAGTCGAAATATCATTGGCACCAAGCACCATACGCGCCTGGGAAGCCTGTCCGGACAGGACATAAATAGAAAGTGCATCATCCGATGTCTTATATGTAATACTATTATCCGCTAAAAGTGCTGTCGCATCGGATGCATCCTTTGTTGTTTCACAATTTGCAACCAGTGTATATTGCGGTCTTGTCAGAACATATGCCACAATAGAAACCGTCAGGATCACACCTGCCAGCGCACAGACAAGAATTGTCTTCTGCTTCGGGCTGAATTTGTTCCACCAGTCCAGAAGCTTCTTTGGAATCTGTTTTAATTTATCTGCCATTTTCGTCTCCTACTTTTCCATATTAAATCTGAATATTCATGATGGTCCGGTAGGACTCCAGAAATTTATCCCTGATCGCTACCGTATAAGAGATCGCAGCAGATGCTTTTTGCAATGCAATCGTAAGATCATGCGTATTTTCCGTCTCTCCCATTGCAAGCTTTACCTTTTCATCCTCTGCATCTGATATATATGCATTTGCCTGTGTGATGTTATCCATGGCAGCAGACAAAAAACCGCCAAACGCATCACTGCTTTTGTCATTTACCTTTCCTGGGTCTTCTGTCTGCAGAGCATTTTTGATCACACCGCTGCTGACATTATACAACGAGGTAATATCCATTGTTATTCTCTCCCTTTACAAATCTTACTGTGCCATCTCCAGACCTTTGACAGCCATGCTCTTACTGGCGGAAAATGCCGTCGCATTCGCCTCGTAGGAACGGCTGGCATCGATCAGGTCTGTCATTTCCGTAATAACATTGACGTTCGGATATGTCACATATCCGTTTTCATCCGCATCCGGATGGGACGGATCATATACCATTTTCATTTCCGTTTCTGTATCTTCATAAGTCTTTCCGACACGTACACCGCCGCCGATATAATCCCCTTTTGCCTTTGCCAGCGCAGATGCAAATGTCCCGTTTTTGCCTTTTTCTTCAAATGTCACAAGCTTGCGGCGGTAAGGGGTTCCGTCTTCTGTTCTTGTGGTATCGATATTGGCTATATTTTCCGAGATCACATCCATCCGGTACCGCTCAGCTGTCAGACCGGATGCATTGATGCTGAAAGAATCAAATATACTCATAACTTCCTCCTACTCTACTGTGTCACTGCCTTGATCATGGAAAACTCATGATTGATGCTGTCAACCAGCGCATTGTACTTCAGCTGGTTTCTGGCCAGTGCAGCATTTTCTGTATCGATATCTACATTATTGCCATCCAGACGGTAGGAGAAGCCGGAGCTGTCCGTATAGCTGCGGATCCTAAGATCTGCCTTGCTTAAATTTGCCACCTTTTCGTCTGTTGATCTGTAACGTGAATTACTGATCGCCTCCTGCAGGCTGTCCTCAAACGCCACGTCCTGCCTTTTATAGCCGGGTGTATTCACATTTGCAATATTGTTGGAGATTGCCTCCTGTCTCATCCAGGAAGCATCTGCCGCCTTATCCAGCACATTTACATAATCATAAATATTGGAGTTGATCACTTTAACACCTCATTTCATCTAATAAGCCTACTTTATTCCATTATAAATTAAAACACAAAAAACACAAGGATTTCTTGGAAAAAAAACAGGCCCGGAAACAGATTCTGCATCACAAAACCCCTTTCCAAGCCCGAGAATTCCCTTTCTCCGTCTATTCTGTTACATATTTTTTTTCACACGATCCAGCTCTTCATATACCAGATCATTGACAACCTTGATATACGTACCCTTCATTCCCGAAGATCTGGATTCGATCACACCCGCACTCTCAAACTTCCGCAGGGCATTGACGATAACCGATCTTGTAATGCCAATCCTGTCTGCGATCTTGCTCGCCACCAGAATGCCTTCCATGCCACCTAGCTCATCAAATATATGGATGATCGCTTCCAGCTCCGACTGGGAAAGCGTACTGAGCGCGGATTTCACAACGGCTCTTTTTCTGACTTCTTCTGCACTTTCTTCATTGACTGAACGTAGCATTTCCAGTCCGACTACAGTTGTTCCGTACTCACAGAGGATAATATCATCGATTTCATATTCCTGCTGCTTCTTATAAATAAAAAGCGTACCCAGTCTCTCTCCCGCAATATCGATCGGGGACAGAAGTGCTTTATACTGGTGCGCCTTTTCTCCCTCATAACCGAGCGTTTCCAGATTGACATTTTCCTTTGTCGATAACACGCTTAAAAACCGCTCATTCAGAAGACTGTCCACAAAGACGCCGACCTTGCTTTCAAACAGCTCATCCAGCGTCTCGATCCCATCTGTCCTGCCAACACCGAGGATCTTGCCCTTTTTGCTGATCACCAGTACATTCGACTGCAGGATCTCTTTTAACACATTGCAGATATCATTAAATACGACCTTACTGGAATTGTTGTTGTGAAGTAACTTCCCGATCTTTCTGGTTTTATCCAATAATTGTACACTGCTCATTTTCATTCCCTCTTGCTCTTATCATTCGCACCCGGATCAATCTGTCATATAGCGCTTTTGCATATAATATTCAGAATTTGTATGTATAATAACACAAATTGTCCGATTTTACAATAAAATCGGACAATTACCTCTCAGAATCTTATGCTTCTTTTGTTTCTTTCTTTTCTTTATAACCGCAGCCCTCTGCAGAACAAACAAGCTGATTTCCCTTTTCTACAAGTACATTTCCGCATTTCGGGCAAAGCTTATTGCTCGGGCGCTGCCATACCATGAAATCACAGGCCGGATTATCCTCACAGCCATAATAACGTCTGCCTTTCTTCGTCTTACGGATCACAACCTCTTTCCCGCATTTCGGGCATTTCACGCCGATCTTCTCCAGATACGGCTTTGTGTTGCGACATTCCGGGAAGCCCGGACACGCCAGGAATTTTCCGTGCGGTCCATATTTAATGACCATCTGTCTGCCGCACTGGTCACAGACAACATCCGAAACCTCATCCTCGATCTTTACGGACTCAAGCTCTTTTTCTGCCTTTTCCACGGCCTCATGCAGATCCGGATAGAAATTGGAAACAACCACCTTCCAGTTGACGCCGCCCTCTTCCACGGAATCAAGCAGTGACTCCATATTCGCCGTAAAGCTGACATCTACAATACTCGGGAAGGCTGTCTTCATAATATTGTTGACCGCTTCTCCAAGCTCTGTTACATACAGATTCTTTGCTTCCTTTACAATATATCTCCTGGCAAGGATCGTTGTGATCGTCGGTGCATACGTACTCGGACGTCCGATGCCCTGCTCCTCCAGTGTCCTGACCAGACTTGCTTCCGTATAATGTGCAGGCGGCTGTGTAAAATGCTGTTTACTGTCAAAGCTCTCCCAGGAAAGCTTTGTGTGTTCATCCAGACTGCCCAGCATCTTATTCCCTTCTGCTTTTTCATCCTCTTCCTGTGTATAAACACTCATAAAACCGTCAAATTTCACTTTGGAAGCTGCTACCGTGAAACGATATCCGTTTGCATCGATCTTTACAGAAGTTGTCTCATAAACTGCAGATGCCATTCTGCTTGCGGTAAAACGCTTCCAGATCAGCTGATACAGCCTGAACTGTTCACGCGACAGAGAATCCTTGATCTCGGACGGAACTCGCTCGATATCCGTCGGGCGGATCGCTTCATGCGCATCCTGAATCTTTTTGCCTTCCTTCTCCTTGGTATGCACATCAGCCGCATATTCGCCGCCATAGTTTTCCGTAATAAACTTATGGCTCATTGCCTCAGCTTCTTCCGATACGCGGGTAGAATCCGTACGCAGATAGGTGATCAGACCGACCGTACCACTGCCCTTGATCTCTACGCCTTCATATAACTGCTGCGCAATACGCATGGTTTTCTGTGTTGAAAAATTCAGCACCTTGCTGGCTTCCTGCTGCAAAGTAGATGTCGTAAAAGGAAGCGGTGCTTTCTTCACACGTTCCCCCTTCTTCACATCTGTCACCTGATAGGCTGCGCCTTTCAGGTCTTTCTCTATCTTCTCCATTTCTTCCTTAGAAGAAATCGTCATCTTTTCCTTTGTTGTCCCGTAAAAATGCGCGGTAAGCGGCTTTTTCTCTCCCGGAACGGAAAGCAGCGCATCCACTGTCCAGTATTCTTCCGGAATAAATGCATTGATCTCATCTTCCCTGTCGCAGATGATACGCAGTGCCACAGACTGTACACGGCCTGCGGAAAGTCCTCTCTTTACCTTCGCCCACAGAAGCGGTGAGATCTGATACCCTACCATACGGTCCAGTACACGACGCGCCTGCTGGGCATCCACAAGTCCCATATCGATCTCACGCGGATGCTTCAGCGATTCCTTGACTGCATTCTTTGTGATCTCATTGAAGGTAATACGATAAACCTTCTTATTTTCCAGCTTCAGTGCAATATATAAATGCCATGAAATTGCCTCTCCCTCGCGGTCAGGGTCAGTTGCGAGATAAATCTTATCTGCTTTCTTCACTTCCTTACGAAGCGCTGCTAATATATCCCCTTTACCACGGATCGTAATATATTTCGGTTCAAAATCGTGCTCGATATCAATTCCCATCTGACTCTTAGGCAGGTCTCTGACATGTCCGTTACTCGCCATGACCTCATAATTGCTGCCCAAAAACTTTTTAATTGTCTTCACCTTTGCCGGTGATTCCACAATAACCAAATACTTTGCCATACTACTTCCCCTAATGTCCTGTAATAATCGTTTCAAACTATACACTAAAAAAATGGATGTGTAAAGGATTTTTTCCGTTTGCCGCATTTTCGGTATGATTTTTGACATTTTTGGCTAAAAAAGGGAAGGCTGCCCGCCTTCCCTTCTGTGTTTTGATTTGTAATTAGTCGAGATCTAAGAGATCTGTCTTTGTTACAGAGAGTTCCTGATAACCAAGCTCCGGAACTACCGTTGTCGTTGTTTCACCTGTTATTGATGAAACAGAATTAATCGTAGTCTGGGCTTCCAGATAGATTGTAAACTCACCTGTTGTATTTAAGTATGAAAGCGGCAAGTAGAATCCATATGTTGTCATACTTTCCAAATTCGATACTTTTCCGTTTGCATCTCTTGCAATCTCTGTATTCAGCTGATTATTTGCTACCGAATAAGTTTTGATCACCTTTGAAATATTCACAACCGGAACCGTGACTTTATTGATAACCTTTTCCTCTACCTTCACTGCCGAATTATCATTCAGTGTAACAACATCATCTTTCTTCATTCCATCCAGCTTCAGATAATACTGAATTGCCATATATTTTGTACCTCTGACAAAGTTTGTATCATTCAGTCTGAAGTAAATTGGAGTTCCGCTTGTTGTTGCATCTACACTGGCATTTGTATTTGGATCTACAAACTGATACTTCCTTACTCCGTTAGAATTTGTCAGAATAGAGGAATCTATTGCTGTTGTTCCGTCCGGATTCGTCACATTCTTATCATACGGTATTGATATACTTGTGATTGCTGCTGCATTTGGATTCGGTGTCTCAAAAAATCCAACGGATGGCTCTGTATAACTTGCCGTAAAAGATGCAAACAAGGTATTTACAAACAGCTGTGCTTCCGTTTCAGATGCATTTTCCAATGATGAATGTCCTGCACCGGTATATGTAATATTTCCCTTATTGTAAATATAATATCCGTCAGATGCCATCGGTCCCCCGACATTATCTGCATAGGGGTCGAAATCATGACCATTTCCGCCTAATGTATACCATACTACAACATCTGATTCACCGTCACCGTCATCATCTGTATCCATATCCAACTGGAAATACTGTGAATGAGTTGTAGTTACCTTAAACTGATCCGGTAACACATAAGGATATATTGTCAACTGACCTTCATTTAACTTATTTACAGTATAAGAATCTGCACCACTTTCATTTTTATCTCTGTTTGCCTTACTAGAGTTGATCCAATACTGATCGCCTGTGCTATTCATAAAACGTACTGCAGTTGTATTATTCACACCCTGCGTTGTTCTCAGAACTGTCTGTCGTCCTTTACCCGGCTGATATGCTACCGTTTTACCGGTTGCTTCTATTGTCATGATCTCACTTGCATTCTGCGCTCTTGTATAATCGTTAGAGGAATGCAGATATTTGACGCCACTCGAAGAAGTTGCCGCATTTACCAGTTCTTTTACCGTTATCTTTGTTCCATCTGACTCTGCTATAATATTCTGCGTCATACCATAACGATCCATACCTACCAGATTACGAAGTCTCTTTGCCTGTTTGTAGTTTGAGAAGAACATGATAAAGTCATGTGTCAAAAGCGTTGGTTTTCCGCTTTCCATATAACTTTCTACTGCCGCAATTGCATCATCGCTTGAGAAATTGGCAAAGTTATCACCAAATCCAAGGACTAACATATTCGCACCATATACACCTTCTTTTGTTACCTTATCGTCTTTGTCTTTTTCCGGTGCTTTGATTTCAACCGAATTGAAATAATCAAGCGCATATTCTTTCAAGCTCTTCTTCGTTGCAGTATTACCATTCGCATCTGTCGATGCAGATGCAGCATAAGCACTGTATTTTGCTACAAAGTCTTTTTCAAACTCACTGACTGTTACAGTCTTGATCTCTACCGTATAGCCCGGTACATTTTGCAGATACTTGCCAAACTTGGAATTCGGATCAGCCAGCTGTGCTTCCAGATTCAGGTTGGAACCTGTATTATTTGTCAGCTGCAGTATCTTACAGATCTTATCTTCTCCTGTGATATTAGCTGCCAGTGTATAACCTTCTGCCGAATCATGTGCGTTCTGGTACTGATAAGACTGCACATCCAGCTTCCACTTCAAAAGCCCACTGTATTCATTAGAAACATCACGTTTTAACACATATTCTACATCTTTATTCAGAACATAATTGCCGTCTGCATTCTTTTCAGCTTCCGCACCTGTTCCTTTTACTGTTACCACAATATCCTTGATATCTTCCGTTGTGCTGGAATATTTACCGTCATTATTGATATCAATATATAAATGCGGCTGATATGTTGCATTCATAGTCGGATCAGAACTGTCTGAAGCAATACTGAACTCAAATGTCATTGTTCTGCTTCCATCCGCATTCTGTTCCAAATATTTTACTTTATCAGGATCAATAACCTCGGAATTCTGTTTTCTCTCATACATATATTCCTGTGGCTGACTGTTTACAGTCAATACAAGCTTTTCTGTTGCAACATATTTATTGATCAGATCCTTTTCGATACTCTTTGCTGCAATCATACTCGTACTGATCATATTCTCATATTTTGTATATTGAGTTGACTCGCTATTATCTTCATACTGACCTGTTGTTGTATTATATAGCTTACCACAACCGAACATCAGAAGTTCATACATATTGGAAGAATTATCCACACGCCCATGATCTCTGTCCGTTTCATTGCCATCTGTTACTGCTGTCGGATTTACAACCAGATTATCCTTTGTTGTAACAGGTCCATACATATCACCCGCAACAATTAACAATCCTTTTGCTTCAAGATAAGCTTCCATCTTCTTCAGCTTATTCTTTGTGAGATCTCTTCCGGCATATCGCACAACATCTGTATCCGTATCAAGATATCCTTTTAACTGACTATTTACCTTGACTGTATCACCTATATTGTAATATACCATACCGGTCATATATCCATCATTATAGGCAGGCAGATCCTGTTCCACAAATTTTGCCGAATCATATATACCATCTTTTATATCTCTGGTTTTAATTTTATCTGTGTAGAACAAACTCTTATTATTACTTATACCTGTTTCGGATCCAATATAAATGATGTCATAATTTTCAATCAGATCATCATTCCGCCCATTGAATTCATCAATTGTCATAGATTCAAATTCAATGTATTTTGCCTTGTCTGAATAAAAGGCACTCAGATAATTGGATACAAAATCATCTCTGTTTTTCTTAAACTTACTATTATCATCAAAATCACTGTACTCTTCGCTGCCATATTTTTCATTATACAAGAAATTTGTTGTCGGCTCAATTTCCAGAATTTTCAAGTTATTCTTTACCACGCTGATTCCGGTACCATCATTTACCAGGATATACTGGATTGCCACAGCAGGCGTTACATTGGTAGACATACTGCCTGAGGTTGAGTTCTTGTTTGTTGCATTGATATAACTGATAACAGGACTGAAACCGCTTGATGCTACCGCTGCACTATATGGTGTATTGAAATCACCGTTTGCAAAATTGTCAAGCGCATCAACCAATGATTTTGCTGCAACAAAATCACTCATGTGGTGGTTATATACATATACATTACCACTGACAAAGTTACCATTACCACCTGAAAGAATACTATCCTTCAGATTATTGATGATATCTGTTTTTTTGAACAATCCGTCCGGATCCACTAATTCAGATGTAGTTGAATTAAAAATACCTGTATCCTTTGCAGCTGTCACAACAGAAGACTGTCCTTCCTGCCAGAGCAGAAGAGCCAGTTTACTGATATTATTGGAAAGCGAAGCATCATAGCCGGCGTAATCCATCATCAACGCTTTATGATTCTGGACTACCTGATTGTAAAGGTATGCCATGATCACCATACTTAAATCATTATTTCCCTTTACAAAGCTTTGATAAGTACCGTTGATATAGATCAAATCCGCCGAATCAATATCAGCCGTGGTAACTTTTGAGGCTGCTACCATCTTATAGTTGATCTTCATGTTGGCATACTTCTTATTACTGCCCAGTACGTACTCTTTAAACCAGTCACTGTTATAAAACTTTTTTCCCTGTATATCCGTTGCATAATAAAGCGCCAGATCTGTGATACCATAATACTCCTGCATGGTAGTTGCTTTTTCGGAACGTTTGAAAGTCAGATTACCGGTTCCCTGTACCTGCTTGATGTAAGGAATACCATCTGTCGCAGATGTCGGAAGCTGTAACTTTGTCTCATCAATGTCCGTTACCGGCTCAAGAATTTCTGTTTCTTCTATTTTTGTACCGGTCTGAACATCATTTCCACTGACATCTTTTTCCATAATCGGTACTTCATTTGTACTGACCGTAACCCGGCAAATTCTGCCACTATCATCAAGCTTATACCCGTCTCTCAGCTGATAGTCTCCACCGGATTCTACCATTGTATATACACCTTTTGCGAAACAATCCTTCTGGTCATACATATGGGAGGTCATATTATTATAATAATCCGAAAAAATGGCAACTTCCGCAAACATCGGATATTCCGCTATACCTGTGCTGATACCCTGCGAATCCATACCATTTGGTTTTACAAGACCATACATACGCAGCTGATAGATCTGTGATGCATAATCCGCATCATTATATCCAGTAGCCGGGCTTCCATGTACCCCACCAAGTGCTGCATTTGGCAAGCCACCACCAAGTCCGTCTCCACCTCCGTATCTTCTTCTGTTTGAAGTAGATGAAAAATAACCAAGTTCTGCATGTTTGGAAACATTAATCTGCTGCTCATCCGTAAAACTGTATGAACTCTCATCAGGTTCAATTTCCAAGATGGTAAACGTATTACTGTCTTTGTATCTGTCGGTTATGGCATCAAATACTTTTGTTGTTGCCTGCACATCTGTAACATTCGTCATGATCTCTCCGGCAAATATAACAGCTGCCATGCAAAAGCCTGCCAATCCAACTATTAATTTCTTACTTTTTCCGTTCATTTTCATATGCTCTCCCCACTCGGAAATTTACTTTTATTTCTTCCAGTAATTATAGGTTTTGTTATATGTATAAGTAGATGAACCATAGATACATTTGTATTTATTACCGTCTTTATAAACCTTAGCTTTTACTGTCTTTCCGGTTGTATCAATACCGGATACTTCTGTAGCCGAACCGGCTGCAGTACCGATACTTGATGGCCAGCTGCCAAATTTGGAATTTGGTCCCGGAATATAAGTTCCCTGTCCTTCCACATTTGCAACATATACCTTAAAATCATAATAGGCTTTTGAATTGCCATGTTTTGATACATTATAAAAATCATCTACGGTCGTTCTTACAACCATATAATCTGCCGGATAATCCTTTGTGGATGTCTTTGCTGCTACATTGATCGTCATATCATCTACATAAGTATTCACATCACCATACGAACTTGTTACTGTCGGTGTCAGATACTTATTCGTTGCTTCCTGACCTTCTCTGTTCAGATTGCCTGAAAAATCAGTATCGCTTGCTTCTTTAACGTAAATACCAAGCTGCTCTCTCTTACTGATATTATAATAAGAAGTATGAACATCTAAATCCGAAGATTTGCCTTTTTGTATACATACTGAACCGGCTCCTGTCGGAGTAATTTCAACACCATGCACCGGATAATGATATACCCCATATTCTCTTTCCACACCGTCTACATCAATATATCGCAGATGAATATTGACCTCGAAAGATCCATAGAATGTTGCCCTCTGCTCACTGGAATATTGGAAAGAGTCGTAATCAATATACAGACACTGTGAATTTTTATCCCATTTAAATGCCTTACTCGGATCTACATCATAGTTACTACCCGCATCAAACCACATATCAAGTACTTTGGCAACTCTGTACTGTCTTTCATTTCCATTTCCCTGCAGTGCCGGTACATTCTTAGTAAAATAATCATTCATATTTACATAGAAACCACGGCTGTGGAATCCATCTCCGCCACCGCCCTTTGTCGGTACAACACCAAAGATGTAAGATCCTTTTACAGAAGGATCAAAATGAGAAGTAGCTTCCACTTTAAATTCCATACTGTTTGTCGCACTGCTTCCAAGAGTGATTGTATTAGTTGTTCTGGTTGTTGATGCTGCTGCAATTGATGCATAGCTGGCATCCTTGCACTCCGTCCATTCACCCGTTCCATCTGAAGCCCGGTAATATATCTTCCAATCTAATGCACTGTTCACATTGTACTGGTCAATGGATGCCATTACAATAACAGTTCCGCTTGGCTGTGCATATCCTTCTGCTTCCGCAGCCTTACTTCCTCCATATAAAGCAGATTCATAAGAAGACTTCCAGGAAGTAATTCCACTTGAACTGTTTAATCCAATTTTCTTTACAATTCTGAGCTTTACCCTTGCTGTTTTCTTTAAGGACTGCTGTGCTGCTACCACATCAAGTTCTGTACAGCTTGAATCAATAAAGGACTGACTTGGATCAATGACCAGTGATGATGTTGACCCGGTCTCAGAAGACAAGCTGAAAATATTAGCATCTGCCTTGGAAAGACTCCATGTACTGTCGGTGCTTTCCGGTGTACCAGAATAGATAGGTGTTGCAACAAAGTCAATCTTTTCATTTCCTGACGTGATCGTATACGGCGAAGCACTTAAAGTATCCTTGTAATATTGAACAGGTTTATTGTTGATCACATCAATAAACACAAGCTTTGGAGTCAAAGTAAGTGCTCTGAGCTGTGGATCCTCCGGCTCTGCTTCCTTTGCATCCGGATCTGCATAAGCACGGTTTCTCATCAACACCTGATAATCACCTACATAACTTCTGCCGTTCTTGTTATATGTCAACGAAAAAGAAATAATATTTTCATCCTTCACACGATCAAGCTTTACATCAAAGCCTTCAATATACTGTCCAAGCAATGCCTTGGATTCTGTGCCGGTATATGCATTTGCATCACTATCATAGCTCTGCGTATATAAATACAGTTTGTTTTTATCACTTGGATCTGCCTGATCGCCGCGTTCGATTCTGTATCGCGTAGATTCTGTTCTTGTTCTGGAAAGAAGAACAAGCTTATCGCTTACTGAATCATCAATCTGACATGTATAGTCCGACTCTGCAGTATTACCTGCATCAAAAGAATCAATGGCAAGCTCTGAAATACCATTTGCAACCAGCTGTGCCTCAGACTGCAGCTGCGCTTCCGTACTTAATCCACTATAGGTTTTGGAGGATGTTGTCATCATATAGCCTACTGTCGTAACGATAACACTCAGAATACCAAATGCTACCAGAAATTCGACTATACTGAAACCCCTGTTTTTTTCAGTTTTCCTCTTTCTCAAATCCATAACTCCTCCATTCCTCTTACTAAGAAATTACCCTTTACCTTCTTATTTACCGATTACCTTACCTGTTTCCGGTACAAGTTCAATCGTGTATTCATAACTTCCTGCTGTGATATAAATATACTTTAATTCAGAAACTGTATAGCTACTATTTGGCATATCGTCTATATTAATATCCACAATAGCTCCACTCGCTCTGTTAAAGCAGATTACAAGCGGATTTGAATTATCTACATTTTCTACTTTTGTGCCGTTTGATAATTCATAGGATATAGATGCACGGCCTCTTTTTGTCAGCTTCGTCTTGTCTGTAACATCCTTTGTACTACGTCCGTTGTGGATCGTCTCTACATAAAGATTTTTATCTGAACTATCCTTATAAATCTTTAAATAAATATCACCGGTCATTTTTGCTTTTCCAAGTGTTTCTATTTTATTTTCCGTAATGGCAGATGAGATCTTCTTATATCCCTCTTTTGCATCATAGCCGGTAATCCTTCCGACATTCACTGAAACCGCACCGATAAAAATGACCAGCATAGCAATGACTACAATTAATTCAACTATTGTGAAGCCATCATTGTTTTTCTTCATAAGACACCGCCTATTCTTTCTTCCAGTTCTGATATACGATAAGTGATCCTAAATCAATATATTCATTTCCAACCACTTCTGTTGTCTCCGCATAACTCAGCACACCACTGTCGCCCAATGCTTCATAAGCATAAAATCCGGAAGGACATTTTGTACGAAGTGCCTTCAGAACAGCTGTCGGATTATATGTCACCTTCTTGCAGCCTGAACCAATATATACTGAACCGCCTGCAATAACCAGACCATCAAAATCAGATCTCAGATATACATCTTTCATGGCAATGATCAGTTTCAGATTTGCATCACCATCATAGATATAATCTCCTTTATCCACATGTGCTTTAATTGATCCATCATCATTCTGGAAATTCTGGGTTTTAATCTTATTGTTTACAGCATTCGCATCCACAATATTTTCAAATACAGTCTGTGACTGCTGCAGGCTGGTTGTGTCCAGAATATTGGGTTTCAGCATATGTAAAAGCGATGTATATGTATCGCTGTAAACTTCTCCGTTGGAAATAGAATTCTCCAGCTTATCCGTATCACCGTTCAATGTATCATCCTGAAGCACCAGTTCTCCTGCATTATTAAAGTAAAATGCATTACCTGCAATTGTCAGCTTATCATTATCATTACTGTTCAAAGTGCTGTTCCATTTAATATCTGACACATATGATTTAATGTAATCTGTCAACCCCTGTTTGTCATATTCATAATATGCTTTGAAGAAATTATTAGCCTGTACTTCATTTGAACCGAAATCCAAATAAAAATATACAAGAACGCTGCCATTTACTCTTCTGAATACAGCCTTATAATTGTTAGTATAAGAATTTCCGAGTTTCTCCCAGAGTTTCTCTAAGTTAACCGGCTGATATACCAGTTCTTTTGTTGGCTGGTTATTTTCATCAAGTACATATGTTTCCGTCAATTTTCTATACTCATCATAACTCATAGGATTTTTTGCAAGCACCTGTTCGCCGGTTTTTGCATTGTACCCCATGCATTCAGCCGGAATCATATAGATCAGCTGATCTGCCTTAACAGAAAGAGATTCACCAAGCAAAATATCGGAAGTATTTTTCTTTACTGTTGTTTCAGTTTCCTGGTATTCTGTATTTTTACCAAGTGTTGTTTCATACTCTTCAATATTCTCAATATAATCGGAATTAGAATCCTCTTTTCCACCGCCTGCTTTATATCTGTCGATATCCGCATCATAATGCTTTGTACCTACATAAGCATGACCTGACAGAAGAAGTTCCTTTAATTTTGAAAAATCAAGACTTGTTCTGGCTCCGTTGATCAGGATAGAACTGCTGTTATCCGCACCGGAAAGAGAATCTCCATAGCCTCTGTAAATACCGCTTAACTTAATCCTGCTTGTATTTCCGTCTACCGTAAGGTCATCTGCTACATATGTTGTACCATCCAGATCCAGATTACCTGTTGTGACTGTAATGCCACCTGTATAGTTTTCATGTTTATCATCAACCGCAATACCATTTCGGTCTTTTACATTATTTACATTCAGAGAACCGGAAATCAGATAATAACTGTCTACCGAATCCAATGTATCGTCTACAAAGGAAAGTGCTGCCGAATTGCTGACATAAACACCATCATTTCCGCCAAACACATTACCGGTAATATCTGTACCGGTTGATCCTCCTGCATGACTGCTGTCACCATCATTGTTCTTTCCATCATTGATCAGACTTGTATTTGCAATGATGGAATAGTTTTCAACATCAAGTCTGGAAGATGCAACCGCATAATTCAGTTCAGGCACCTTAATACGGATATCAGTTTCAATGATAGATACATATCCTTTTTCATCCGTATAGACAACCCTTACGTTTTCAAGAGTAATATAAGCAGTACCCTTCTGTACCAGTTTATTGCCATCAGTCACTCTCGGTTCCAGCCATGCGCCTCGTTCTCCGGAAGCTGATGCAAGCGGAATACTGTCATTCGTCAACATATCCGTCAAGTGAGACAATTTCCATGTAGGATCCGTTGCTGTCGGATTATCCGCAATTTTTTCCTTGATCTTTCCAAAAAACATTGTCTGGAAATTCAGTGACATCTGATCCGCAGAAAGACCTGATGAATTTTGCATCGTCTGTACGTATGCTTCTGCCATGCTGTCCGATACATCCTGCTGCAAACCTGCATTTATCGCATCCAATGCGGATTCTGCAGAATAGAAGTTGTTTTTTGCAACCCGGTCTGTTCCCTTCATCAAATAGTTGCAATATGCCATATAAACGATCATTGCAACAAGCATTCCAATAAAGGCAATACTGACAATAACCAAGATCATTGCCGCACCGCGGTTATCCTTTTTTTGTTTCTTCATCCAATTCCTCAAATATCCAATCATTGAATGTACATCCTTTCCCAATGAATTGTCCCTTTTATTAATCTGACAGACTTCCTGTAAATGTTGCAACCTTTTTATTGGTTTCCGCATCGTATACATCTACTGTTGTCTCATATACAAAATTCTTCTCTTCTTCTTCATAACCATCCGAGAAATTACTCAGATATAAAGTTTCGTTGACCGGACTACCGTTATATGTATACTTGCATCTGTTTGCATCATATTTTGAGTTCAGCGCATCATCGCTTGTATAACCTCTGTCCGCCACAAATTCCGTTGTACTGCCTTCCTGATAAACACGGACATTTTTCTTTGCTTCCTCACTTAAATTATACCGCAGATTGGATACAATTTTTGTGAGATTATTTAAGGCCACACCATCAAAATCAGTTGACGCAATGTCTACCTTTGTACCATAATTCTGGTTATAGAGTACATTGGCTGTCATCTCCGCCTGCGTCTGTGTACGGATCAAATATACCGTGATTGGCTTTTCTGTGTTGTTATTTATCGTGATCGTATCTGTTACATTCGACTTTGAAGTACTTTCCATACCCTCAAAATACAGATATACACTTCTCGGAAGCTGTGTAGAATTCAAAAGAGAAATATTGGCATCCGATCTTGTCACAGTATCATTAGCTGCAGTAATGCCAAGAGTACTGTAATAAGAAGATGGGATTGTATAGGTACGATAAATACCAACCGCATAATCCATTCCGCTCTTATCTTTGTTTTCAATCCGGATTTCAATATTTCTGTTCATGACAGCAGCAAAATCTGCCGCCGTTTTTACACCGGCCTTTGAGGATTTACTCAAAAACTCTGTTGCTGCTGCTTCAATCTCTGAACTACCAAGATTGCCTGTCGCATCATAGGTTGTGTTGATCGTCGCAATATTTGCAACATACTTTCCATTCTGCTTGTGTTTTGTCTTATCTGTACTCAAATGAAACTTCAGGTTGTATTTACTTTTCCCGATTTCTACACCATCAGCAAACAGATAATAATCAGAAACCTTAGATCCGTCATCCCACAATTTACGCATATTCTGTGCAATTCCGGCCTTTACTTCTGTTGTATACCGTCTGGTTGAAGCATCACCATCTTCTGTGTCAAAAGATGCTGCCTCAGCCGCATAATGAGGTGTTCCATCATCATTGCAGTCCCCATGTGAAGTATACCCTTTTGTTGTCGCCGGCAGAATTTTGTTGATCAACGTTACTTCGCTTTCAAACATCTCCACAAATTCTTCAGCGGTATAAGCACTGGCACCTTCCATGATATCCTGTGCCATATTGGTCGCATTGAGGCTTATCCTTGCTTTTTTATTTATTCTTGCTGATTGTATAAAGTTTGCCACAAGCGGAGAGATCACAATGCCAAGCACAGCTACGGCAATGATCAGCTCCGTCAATGTGAATCCCTTATTATTTTTGCTTTTTCCCATGAAAGAACCTCTTTTATCCGGTTTCTCTAACTACTGATTTTTATTTCTTTTTTGTATTATCTTTCTCTGTTGCAGTTTCTTCACTCTCATCCGCTGCTTTCTGTGCTGCCTTTTCATTCTGGATTGCAGTCTTCTTTTCAGCACTGTTAAAGATATTGCTGCTTCCCATTACAACATTGGAAACAACCGGTGTTGTATAAGTAGCGTCTGTACCTGTCAGAGAATACATATTAAATACAAGTGTTCCTGTCAGATCGCCTGTCTCAGCATCAAAGGAAAGGGAAAGTCCATCAATAGATTTTCTCATCTGATCCTCATTCATGATCTTTACAATATCTTTTACCGCATTATAAGATGCAATGAAATCCATTGTAACAGGTGTCTGATACAGCAGGATTTCAGAAGCTGTACCTGCAGTTGCGGTATTATCTGTTGTTGCTGCAGTTTCTTCTGTTGCATCAGCTGCATCTGCTGCGTCTGTCGCATCTGTTTCTGTTGATGCATCAGCTGTCTGCTCTGCAGATGTATCTGCTGTCGTAACAACTTCTACCGGTGATGTACCGGGCATATTGATCGCATTTGCCGTAGTATCAAAATTCTTCTCTAAGTTATCTACATAGAGGATTTCATCTTCCGGCTGATACGCTGCTGCGAACTGAGCTTTGATATTTTCAATCTCATCCTGCATGGTAGCTGTATCATCCAGATATTTCTGTTTATTATTTGCCAGATCCTGTAATCTGTCCACTTCCTGCTGCAGAGAAGCATTCTGGATCTTCAATGTATCTGTTTTATCATTCAGCTTTGTGAATACGAGGAAATATGTCAGAAGCGCTGCACCAATTCCCAAAACAATCAATAAAATATTTACATCTGATTTCTTTAACTTCATCTCTGTTCCTCCTATTCTGCTGTTGCTTCTGCATCTGCAGAATCTGCATTGTCGTCAGTTTCTTCTAAAAGTGCAGGATTTGTACCATATGTACAATCTGCTGTCACTTCCACATGACTTGTTCCTGTATCCTCATCTGTAACCTCTGTGATCGTTGTTACAACTACGTCCGAGAAACAGTCGAAGGAACGAAGATTGATAACAGAAGCTGCCGCTTCTTCTTTATTTGCTACCGAGAAGTTTAAGCTAACCCCTGTTGTTGTTACATTTAATGTAATAACCTCTACATCTTTTGGAAGCTTCTGTTCCAGTTCCGTGATCACATCATATAAATCTCTGTTGTAATTATCTGTCTGTGCATATACTGCATTCAGATAATCGCAATTTGCTTTTGTCTGTACATAGGTATCATAAATATCCTGTACCGGTTCCAGCTGTGTTTTCTTTTCCGCTAAGTTATCGCCCTCGATCTTTGTTGTAAAGTATTTCGGAACAGATAATGCGACAAGTGCAACCGAAATTGCAAGCCCTGCCACAAATACAATAACCGGAAGCTTCTCATTGGATGCAGAGCTCTTCTTTGCGCCTTTTCCTTTACCACCTTTTTCGGAAGCCATGGAAGCCGGCATAAATCCGACTGAGCCAAGACCTGCACCGATAACGGAAATATAATCACCAAGAGATACATCCTGCAGATGTAAGCCCTGATTGATATTTGTACCTGCCAGATCCTTCAGTACTTCTACTTCTCTTCCCAGCTCATCGGAAAGGAGTCCTGCGAAGCCCCAGAAGTCGGCTGCGATACCTGTGATAATGATATTGTCGATCGCTGCATCTCTGTTTTTACTGTTATAGTAATCGATTACGCGGACGATCGAACTAATCAGCTGTTCGTATGCATAAGTAACATCCCTGCGCAGGCGGAGCATTTTCAGATTCGCGCCTGCCTGTTTTGCCTTTACAGTTGCGCTTGCAACCTGTGAGCTGTCACCTGTTGCAGCAGCTGCTGCGATTGCTGCTTCATTCTGTCTTTCCAGTTCAGCAACTTCAGCTTCTTTATCTGCAAGTGTTGCCTCCTCGTCTGCTTTCATAACCAGATTGTTCCTACGAAGTGTTTTTACTGCTGCTTCATAAGAAAGCGGTTCTCCGTAAACATCTGTATCCATCATGATATCTACAACCTGATCCGCACCGTAAATACCGGAACGCTGCATTGTGATGACACCATTGTTTGTTACTGTTAAAAGGGATGATCTTTCATCAATCTTAACTGTTAAGTTTACACCCGTTGCAAATCTGTGACGCAGTGCCTGGAAAATACTGTTACCACTATAGTCAATAGAAGAAAGCTCCAAGCCAAGCTGCTGGGCAAGATAGCTGTAGCCTTCCAAGATTTCAGACGGGCACGCCATGATCATGACTCTGTACTGCTTTGTGCCTGCTTCATCTGTCACAGTATCCATAATATTGTGAGCAAACTGATAACTGCTCGGATCTACCGGGAAGTAATCTGTGATATTGCTCATGAGCATTTCTGCAACCTTGTTCTCTTTTACCATAGGAATGGTTGCCTCTCTACTCGCGATCTTTGTGGAAGAAACTGCGAAGATAACCTTCTTTGCAGTCATTCCGTTTGCTGCGATATAGGATTTCAGTTCCTGGATATAAGATTCTGTCGGGCTGATCGCGCCATCATTCAGAATACCATCCGGAGTCTTCATACTGAAAACACCATATACCTGTGGATGTTTTGATCGGAAATCCATTTCACAGACCTGTGTCAGGGAATATCCGATTTCGATACTAAGTACTCTTTGTGCTTTTGCCATGATTTACCTCCCTAAAAGCGATAGGTTTTACCCTCTTTTTTCTTTTTTATATAAAGTCCGCTGCGCCGACTAATGTGTCACAAGCAAACTAAAATACCAATTGATAAACGGTTCGCCCCACAGCACGGATATAAAGATACCCATTGCCAGATAAGGTCCCATTGCCAGTACGTGTCCCTCGCCGGACACCTTCATACGAATCATATGTATGACAGATCCTAAGATACATCCAAGGATCAAAGCCAGAATCGATAGCTTCCAGCCGATCAACAAACCTGCAGCACGCATCAGTCTGACGTCGCCATAACCGATTGCTCTGCCGCCCGAAGCTCTGAAAATTATTTCCAAAAATGTACTGACAGCAAAGAGGCCAATCACATAGGTCACCCAATCCCCTAAGTGAAATCCTAAGTGAATCAGCCCCAGTGCCAGTATAAACAGATTGATTCCAAACGGAATCTCATAAGTTCTAAAGTCTATCACGCTCAGTACGATGAGCGCTGAAGTCAATAAACAGTATATAACTGAATCTATACTCCACCCGTTAATGATAAAAACCAGCACATAAAGCGCACCATTCAGCGATTCGATGATCGGATACTGTGCTGAAATATGTGCCTTGCATTTTCGACATTTACCACCGAGAAACAGATAACTGAAAAGTGGGATCAGATCAAACCAACGAAGCTGATAACCACAGCTCATGCAGTGGCTTCTCTTCTTCGAAAGGCTTTCCCCTGCGGGAATGCGATAGATGCAGACATTTAAGAAACTGCCTATCACAATCCCAAAGAGGAATATAATGATTCCCAATATTATTTTATCTGCCAATAACAATGTGGTCATAGGGGAATGTCTCCTTTAATACTAAATATTTTTAGCAGCTACTTTTTTAATTTCCTGCTTTCTGTACCTCTGGTACTGTAATATCTCCACATGTAACTGTGAAATCACCATTTGTACCTACAGTAATATCGATGCTCTGACCTGCACAAGATTTAGATTTTAACTTACCCTGAACTCCTGTCAGGTCTGTTCCTAATGTGTTATAAACAACATTTGCAAACTTAGTTTCATCGGTTCCTGATGTAATGCTTACAGAATCGCCTGCTTTAGGAGCATCTACAACATCCGGATCTGATGCCGCAATTGTACATGCCTGATAAACACTGTCCAGTAAATCCTTATCTGCAGATACTCTTGATTTTTCAACGTACTTAATGTACTGAGGTGCTAACACACCGATTAAGATTGCCATGATGGCAATAACGATAATCAACTCAACGAGTGAGAAACCTTTGTTATTTGTCTTTTTCATTTTTAACCTCTCCTTTTTAACTTTTAAAATATATTTTAAAGACCTTACCCCCTATAAATAAGGCATTTAAAACCAAACACTAATCCGCATCAAAGCCAACTACAATTCCATTCTTATTTGAATCCGCATTCGTCTTTGTGCCTACATATACGGTAAACTGATTTTCATCGTTCACCTCAATTTTTATTTTCTTACCCCTAGCCACCTTGGATTGAAGCTTTCCTTCCACATCCCTTTCAAAATCAGATACTCCGCAAAGTTCCAAAACACGTTTACTCCATCCGGCATGACTGCCCGCAGAATCTACTGTTATATTGGCATCCCCCGCCCGCGGCAAATCTGTAATATCATTATCCGCCGAAGCTGTTGCACACGCCCGGCAAACAGTTTCCAATATATCTTTATCCGCTGTCACATGGGATTTCTCCACATATTTCAGATACTGCGGAGCCAATACACCGATCAGAATCGCCATAATAGCAATCACAATAATCAGTTCCACCAGAGAAAACCCTTTGTCTTTTTTCAAAACAGTTTTTCTCATTTTTCTCCCCTTTTATTGTTTTTACAGATTATCAAGGCCTTCATACATAGCTGCCATCGGAGCCATAACCGCACCAATGATCACACCGCAGACGCCGGCAAGCATGATGATCATTAACGGTTCCAAAGCCGCCATTAAAGACTGCGTTGCCACTTCCACTTCTTCTTCATAATAGTCAGCCAATGTATCCAACATACTTTCAATATTACCTGTTTCTTCACCGATTCTTACCATATGATATACCATCGGCGGAAACAATCCCGATTTTTCGATCGGCTGCGAAAGCGGTACACCCTGGATTACATCCGCTCTGGCATCTCTCATCGCCATTGTATAAAATTTATTACTCATTGTTTCCGCAACGATTTCCACCGCATCCGGCATGGAAATACCGGCTGCCAGCATGGTTGATAAGTTACGCGCAAATTTTGCTGCGTTCTGCTTCACTGTCAGGTCTGCCAGCATCGGAATCTTAATCGCCGCTTTTGCCAACAGCGTCTCACCTGTTTCTGTCCGTTTAAACCATCTGATAAAAAATACAAATGCTACGATAACAGCTACTACTATATACCATCTTGCCTGCATAAACTCTGATGCAGCAACAACTGCCAACGTAATCTTTGGCATGTCAATATCCATATCCGCAAACATGCTCATGAACGTTGGTACAACGAATGTCAGCATGACAATAACAACAGCTACCGCTACAACCAATACCATGATCGGATAGATCATTGTTTTCTTGATCAAGCCCTGAATCTTGGCAGATTTTTCAAACTGTACCGCCATACGCTCAAATGCGATATCCAGACTACCGGAAGCCTCACCGGCACTGACCATGTGGATCAGCAGCTTCGGGAATACATCCGGTCTCTTTGCCATGGAACTTGCAAGTGATTCTCCTTTCTGTACACCAAGGTATACTTCCTGAAGTCCATCTTTCAAGGTAGGATTTTCTGTCTGTTCCGTCAGCATCCGCATAGATTCCAGAATCGTAACGCCGGCTCTATGCATACTTACGAACTGGCGGCAGAAAATACTCATATCTCTGACCGCAACTTTTTTCTTAAACAAAGACCCCATATTAATATCTTTGTCAAGAAGTGTCTGCTCCTTGATCTCGGTAGGTATCTTTCCCTCTTTTTTCAGCTGTTCTGCAGCTTTCTGTTCACTTTCCGCTTCAATTGAGCCATTGATTGATTTACCGTTTTTATCAACAGCAGAATATTTATAAGTTGTCACCTGCACACCCTCCTAGGTTTCTTTCTCTTCTATCTTTTCTGTATCCCTTAGCTTTCAAAGGAAACTTTTATCATTTCGCTGACTGATGTAATACCCTGCAGCACATATCTCGTCGCGCTCATGCGAAGTGTACTCATACCGTTCTGGAGCGCCACGTCTTTGATCGCATCAGCATCTCCGCCTTTTGCGATACATCTCTTTACATCATTATTCACTTCCATGATCTCATATACACCGATTCGTCCGCGATAACCGCTGTTGTCACAGTTTGGGCATCCGACCGGTTCGTAAATTTCCACTTCCTGTCCTTCCATGCCAAGAATTTCAAGCTCATCTTCATTTGCAAGACGCTTCTGCTTGCATCTCGGACATAGGCGGCGTACCAGACGCTGTGCAATGATACCTACAACCGAATCTGCGATCAGATAAGATTCGATTCCCATATCTTCCAGACGGGAAACCGTACTCGCTGCCGAGTTCGTATGCAGTGTACTTACAACCAAGTGACCTGTGATAGATGCCTGCACCGCAATGCTTGCTGTCTCACCGTCTCGAATTTCTCCGATCATGATAATATCCGGATCCTGACGCAGGATAGAACGAAGTGCGCTTGCAAAAGTAAGTCCTGCTTTTACATTCGTCTGTACCTGATTGATTCCCGCCACGTTTGCTTCGACCGGGTCTTCGACCGTGATAATATTTACTGCTTCTGTATTTAATTCGCTCAGTGCGGTATAAAGCGTTGTTGATTTACCACTACCTGTAGGTCCTGTAACAAGAATGATGCCATGTGGATTTTTTAAGATATGAGTAAATACTTTTCTCTCGCTTTCGCTGAAACCAAGTTCTGAAATATCTCTTGTCAGATTACCTTTGTTGGTAATACGCATAACTGTCTTTTCGCCGTATACCGTCGGAAGGATAGATACACGGATATCATATTCTCTGTTATCAACAAACGTTGTGATACGACCATCCTGCGGTTTTCTCTTTTCAGAGATATCCATTCCGCCGATAACCTTTAATCTGGCTACGATTGCAGGCAACAGCTTTATATTATATGTAATACGTTCAAATAATGCGCCATCAATTCGGTAACGAATCCGGACTTTCTTTTCCAGTGCCTCGATATGGATATCGGAAGCTCTCTGGCGGACTGCCTGTTCCAGCATGTTATTAACGAGCTGTACGATTGGGGAATTGTTGACATCCTCATTGATCATACGATCCATTTCATCTTCCTGGAACAGATCGGCTCTTTCCTGCTCATAATCATTGGCAGCCTTGATTGCTTCGGCATTTCCGTAATACTTATCGATCGCCAGCATAATCTCACGCGGCGTTGCGACAGCCGGCTGGATCATACGGTTGCTGATCATCGAAAGGTCATCGATCGCCAGCATATCCATCGGATCGGACATTGCCATGCAGATCACATTGACATTACGATCATCATACCGGTAAGGGATGGCTGAATACTTTTTCAATATATCCACATCAAACATGGAAATCAGATCATCCGGGATGCGGCTCTGCAGATCAGCTCTTTCATATCCAAGCTGGTGACAAAGGGCATTTGCCATTGTCTCATCTGTTACATATCCATCATTTACAAGGATTTCGCCAAGTCGTTTTTTATTTTCCCTCTGCTTGGCAAGCGCTTCGTCAAGCTGTTCCTGTGAAATGATGCCTTCATTGATAAGAATATCACCGATTCTTATCTTTCTTCTTCCTGATAACCCCATCTTACTGTCCTTTCATACTACTTCCTACTTTTTAAAATTCGGTCATTACGGGCATAGCAAACCCAAAGTATGAATTTTATGTAAATCATTTTAACATTTTCTTAAGATTGTGTAAAGGCGATTGCATCCTTTTGTACTGAAATAAGTACACAAAAATTGTGCGTTATTTTGGGCACATTTACTATTTTCAAACGTTTTCGCATTTACTTTTTTGATGTATTTACAAAAGAAAGGTGGTCACAAACCGACCACCTTTCGCTTTTTACCCTATAGATTTCACTTCTTGATCTTCACTTTAGAAGACTGTCCTTTTTTCTTCAGGAGATTTTTGTATTCTCCCAATTTCTTCTTCGGTACTTTGATCGTTGCTTTTTTATAAATGCCCTTAAATGCATTCTTTCCAGCTTTCTTTAATACCGTCGACTGGATCTTGATTGTTTTCAGTTTACCGCACTTATAGAAAGCCTTGCTTCCAATGCTTTCCAGCTTCTTTGGCAGTGAGATTGTCTTCATTGCCTTACATCCACTGAACACACTGTTTCCAATCGTTGTCAAAACTGCTTTTTTATGGAACGTAACTGTCTTGAGTTTGCTGCAGCCACTGAATGCACTGTTTCCAATTGTTTTTACAGGCTTCGGAATCGTAATCTTCGTGAGCGCCTTACAGTTTTTAAACGCATTCGCTCCAATTTCTGTTACTTTACCCGGAATCTTGATCGTCTTCAATTTACCGCAGCCATTGAACATTCCACTCGGAACACTCGTAATACCGGACGGTAATGTTACAGCTTGCAAATTTGTGCAGCCTTTAAACATATCATTTGGTAAGGTTGTTACATCAGCCTGTATTGTGACATTCTGAACTGTCTTATTTCCCTTGAAGGCATCTGCACTTACCTCAGTTACCTTACAGGTTACACCATCTATGACAACTGTAGCAGGAATTGTTACATTTGTTACACCTTCTGCCGGCTTTGTATAGCTGACCTCGCCCTGTTTTGTTGCACTTCCGGCAGTTTTTACTGTCACACTTGCACCTGTACTGTCCTTTGTCTCTGTACCGTTCTTCATCGGCGGATATGCGATATTCAAATCCACATATCCTTCCACTTTATCGCCATCCGGTGTTTTAACAGACGCTGTAATTCTGACTTTCTGTTTCTCTGCAGTTACACTCTGTACAATCACATTACCCTGCTGGTCAACTGTCAATACCTTCGGATCAGAAGATGTATATGTAATCGTATTATCGGTCAGCTGCGAAAGTGTACCAAGTGTGTTTTTATCCTTAGAAACCATCTGTCCCAAATAGGTATTTACACTGTTTAGTACATTAAAAGTATCGCCCGGTCTCACACCATTTGTAATCTCCCTTGGAGCAGTTAATGTGATTCTCTGAATATCAGCCACTACATTATAAGTCATTGTAATCGTCTGCGCCGGACTTCCTTCCGGATAAATCTTAACTGTTGCAGTCCCCGGTTTCTTGGCTGTCACGCCGAATGTCTTACCTTTTGTAGCCATTGAAGCAGTTGTAATGCTGTTACTGTAAGCAGCCGCATCCAGCTTCCACTGGGTTGTGCTTCCCGCAACCTGCTTTGCGCTTCCTGCTATTGCAATGACGGAAGGGTCACTGCTTTCAATGATCAGGTTACAGGTATTTGGTTTTGACTCAGATGTTTTCAGGTTTGCCAGATCATAATAATATGCCTGCGTATAGGTTGCTTTCTTTTTGCATGCACGTATTGTCTGTGTCAGAGTTGCTGTTCCGTTTGCTGCATCGTATGCCAGATTTTCCTCTTTTGTTCTGTTGGCATCCGTATAAAGCAGCGCCCGGAATGGGACGGAAGCAATATTAATGTGATATGTTGTTGTAAACTCGCTCTTGATCGGCGTGAGTTTTTCGTTTTTATCTCTTCCGTTATCCGCTCTTTCATAGGCAATTGCTGTACGGATGTTAAATTCTGCCGTTTCATTTGCATTCATCGGCTTTAATCCGGTGATCTTAATTGTTTCAACCGTCTGACCTGCACTTGTTTTTACCGTGATCGGATCCTTTGTATTGGTAAAGTACTCCTCACCCACACGATAAGCATCTGTTGTATCATCATTGATCTTCTTATAATAATAAGATGCCACTCTGCCTTCTACGCGCATATACTGATCGATCGTATCCGGTGAATTCTGATCCCCGATCAGCAGATAACTAAATGCCGGCTCATCGCCCTTTTCATAAGGTGTTACATAATATGGCAGCGTTGTCTCGCCTCCTATACCGATCGTCGTTACCGGCTCCGTTGTCACATCAATAGATAATGATGCCTTTGTAGCTGTCGAATCATAAATATCTGCAATTGCTGTGTTATTTTTTGCAGCATTGTTAAATTTAGAAACTGCATTGAATGCTTTTTTACTGATCGTTGTTGTTGTATATACTCGGAAGGTCTGTAATCTTGGGCAGGCAGCAAAACTGTTATCCTTTGCCTGCTGAGCGCTGTTTCCAAGTTCTACGCTATCCAGATATGGGCAGTCTGCAAATGCAAAGCTCTCCAGATCCTTTACCTTACAATTTTGCAGATCCACTTTTCCAATGTCTGAAATATAAAATGCATAACCTCCAATCGTCGCAAGTTTTGTTGCCTGTGTAAAGTCATAATCAGTCGTTTTTACCTTTTCTATACCATCTTTGTCGGTATACTTTTTTATATTGGTACAATCATACATTTTTTTACTTTGTTCGAGCGTTGGTGCTATATAATGTCCATCACTATCTTTATAAGCATAATTAAAATGTCCGATTGTTTCAGAAAATGCATATTTGCCAATCTTGGTTATATTGGATCCGAACTTTACGGTATCCAGATTTTCACATCTGTAGAACGCATATTCTCCGATGCTTTCCAGACCGGCAGGAAGTCCTGCTGTTTTGATCTCTACAGTTGTACCATCTGCCGGTTTTGTAATATTCGTTGCAGTTTCCGGCTTCAGACTCAAGGACGCGCAACTCTGGAATACCCTGTTTCCGATTTCTTTTAAACTATCATTAAATTTCACAGTCTTCAAGTTTGTCTGTCCCCAGAAAACGCCTGTTCCGATCTTTGTCACATTGGAAAGATCGATCGCCTGCAGCACTGACGGCCAGATTACATACTGCTTCGTACCACTTCCCGCTGTATCATCTTTTAAGTTCACGGAGCCAAAACAGTAATCCCCGATTTCTGCAATATTGGCAAGATCTACATATTGTAAGCACGAATAATATCCCCCACTGCTTGTGATTTCATCGTAGTACCCAACAAAAAAAGCATAATTCGGCAATTTCTTAATATTAGGTGCCATATACACATCCTGCAGATTCAGGCATTCTCCAAATACACTTTCCCCTATGGTTTCCAGATTTTCATATGCCCTGATATCTATCGTGGTAAGTTTCCGACAGCCAAGGAATGCGCTGGCTTTAATCTCCTTCAGATCACTTACCGGCAGTAAGCATTTTGAAATATCTGCAACATCCGTTGCATTAAACATGCTTTCAGGAATATAAGTCCATGGATTCTTTCCTGTCGTTGTATACTCCCAGAAGGCTTCTTTTACAGCTGTCGCAGAGAAAGTTCCACCCACACAGGAGGCATTTGTTACATAATCCGGAATACTTACAACACCATCCCGCTGACAGGATTCCCGATCCTTTACCTTCAAAGTGTCAAAGTGATAAGCTCCACGCAGTAAGAAATCCCCAAGCTCCAATGTTCCATTTTCTATATTGTTTGGTAAAATTATGGTTTTTACACTATTATTTGCATTTCTGCTTGTTCTGGCATTCGGTTTTCTATTCAAATCCCGATAAGCAAGTGCATGACTACCCAAACGTTTCAATTTTGTATAAGGAGACAGATCCAATGTTTCGAAAGTACTGCCAAATAATGCGAAATCATCAATTTCTTCCAGATTCTTTACAGTACCTGATGTTGAAAAATCATTAATACCACAATCGTAAAACAGACCCTTTTCCAGTTTCGCCGTTGCCTGTGGCATAACAACCTTTGTCAGTGACATACTGTCCATAAATACATAGGTTCCGATTTCCGGCATTTTACCGTCCGCGCGATCCTGTAAGATCACTTCCTTCAGTCCGGTTGTATCAAATGCACTGCTTGCAATTTTTGACAGCGTTGCCGGGAAAGTACCGTTATAATCTTTAGCATTCTCCCCTTCTGTCTGTGGCTCCGCTACAGATGCCAGCTTCCCACATTTCAGGAAAGCACCCTTTTCAATTTCCAGTTCTTTGTCTGTCGGCAGAACAGTTTTTGTCATTTTCTTACACTGTCTGAATGCTTCTGAATTGATCTGACAGGTCTTATCAGACTGCGCTTTCCCACTCACAAACGTAACATTTTCCAGATTTTGACAATTATAGAATGCACGGCTTTCTATCACTTCAATGGAAGCCGGAAGCACAACCGTCGTTACTTTACTTTCTGTAAATACTTCTGAACCGAATTTTTCATTTTTCTTCACATAATTCTTTGTGTAATCCGGTTTTTTGATATTTTTATAGCCTTCCTCCTCACGGTCTTCCATGGTGTCCAGATTCTGCTCTTCTCCACCGATCCGTTTCAGCTGATTCATCTTGCCAAGGAAGCTGGCATCTGCAAATCCCGTTGCACGAAATGCGCAGGTTCCGATGCTTTCCGTTGCACAAACTCCGTCTCTTGTGCTCTGTGTCACCTTTTCCAGATTGCTGCAGGCATTAAATGCGAAATCACCGATCGTTTTACAATCAGCAGCAAGTACCAGTTCCTGCATTGCAGTATTTTCTGCAAATGCTGCTACACCAACAGATTTTACATAATCAGGAAGTGTTACAATCTGATCAGCCGTATCTCCTGCATACATGTTGGCAAGTGGTGCCTGATAAAAGGCTTCTTTTCCAATGTCAAGCTGCAGCTGTGTTTCTCCCTCTTTGATATCAGCCGGCATTTTAATCTCTGTCAGCGGATTTTTGGAATTTCCTTTTGCGAAGGCATCTGCTTCAATTGTTGTCAATCTTGTACAATTGGAAAGATCAATACTGCTCATAGAAGCGCCTTCAAATGCAGACTGCAGAATTTTACTCAACTTGGAGCCTTCTTCTATCGTCACTACCATACCCGCTGCAGCACCACTGTTTTTAAAGCCGGAACTCGGAATATGCATGATGCTGCTTCCGATCTCTACCTCTTCCAGAGAGCTGCAATTTGCAAACAATGATGTCGCATTCTGCAGGATCGCACCATCATAGCTTGGAACGACAATTTTCCGCAGCGCAGAACAACCGTCAAATGCATTTGTTCCGATCTGTGTCAAAGATGACGGCAGTGTATCCAAGATACTGTCTGTTCCGTCTTTTACTGCGTTGATCCCCGCCAGTTTTGAACAACTGCTAAATGCATATGCACCAATTTCTGTTACTGTATCCGGCAGATTGATCTCTGCCAGTCCGCTACAACTTGCAAATGCACGATCGCTTACCTTATTCACAGTGGAAGGCAGTTTAATCTCTGTCAGTTGTGTACATCCATTAAACTCAAAAGACGGGATCACAGTTATCTGTGTTGTACTGATATCGATTGCTGTTACTTTTCTGGCACAGCCAAGCCCGGTGATGTCTGTAATGTTTTGGGCATATTTACTGGCACTTGCGCTGGTAAAGTCAAAAATCCCTGTATATTCTTTTAACATACCGATTGTGAAAGTGCCTTCTGTCACAGAGGAATCCGTTGCCTCATTATAGAGTGCGATTACTGCTTTAGTCAGGTTGGTATCTTCACTGACATTGGCAAAAAGCTCTGAGTCAACCGGAAGCTGTTTTGCTTCATCCGCATCCAGATCTTCCTCGCCAGCTTCTGTTTCCTCTTCGCCTGTTGTTTCATTTTCATCATCCGTCTCTTCCGGATCAGCTAGTTCCCCCTGCGTGACTTCTTCCTGCGGCTCTTCCGGATCTGTCACTGTATCCCCGTTTTCTTCAGTTGCTGCATCATTTGCTGATACAGTATCTGCCTGTTCCTGCGCGCCATCCGGCTGCACTTCCTGCGTCTGTGTAATTTCCACAGACGCAGCCAGAGTTTCCAGCCCGGTTCCTCCGGCGCAGATTGCTGCTGAAAGCACCAGTGTCAGTGCTTTCGTAAGCAAGTGTTTCTTTCTCATACTTTTCCTCCTTTTAAACTCTCATTATTTCAGCTTTGTTGTTTTATCATATTTTTTCTTTAAAAGCTTTTTATAAGCAGCCTTCTTTGCCTTTGGCAGCTTGATAACCGCTTTCTTTGCAATTTCCTTGAACGCTGAACCGCCGACAGTTTTCAGTTTTTTTGTTTTTATGGTCACTGTCTTGAGTTTTTTACATTTGTTAAATGCTTTTTTGCCGATCTTTGTAACCGCTGCCGGTATTGTGATCTTCTTCAAAGCCTTACAATTTGCAAAAGCGCCGGCACCGATCTCTGTAACATCTTTGCCAATTGTCACGGAAGAAAGCTTACTACAGCCACTGAATGCATTTTTACCTATTTTCTGAACACCTGCTGAAATCTTAACACTTGTCAGTTTCCTGCAATTTTTAAATGCATCCGGTGCAACCGACTCAACCTTATAGGTAATGCCTCCTACCGTAATTGTCGCCGGAACAGTTATCTTCTTTACATTTTTATCTGCCGGTGCTGTATAAACGACCGTAGGCTGCTTTTCATCCTCACTCACAACCTGATAAGAAGCACCTGCTTCTGCAGTCGATAATTGTGTACCTGCCTTCGCCGGTTTATTTTCCGGTGTCTTAGCCGGTTCCTGCGAAGGTGTCTTTGAAGGCTCCGGAGCAGGCGTTTTGGAAGGCTGCGGTGTTGGTACTTTGGACGGTTCCGGTGTTGGCACAGGTGTAGGTGTCGGTGTCGGTTCTGCCGGTGCTGTCTTCTTTTCCCACTTTGCATAAATTGTTAATGCCACTTTCGTATGAGCAGGTATCGCAGTAATCTGCTTTGTACATTCTTTGTCCGTATACCAGCCAAGGAACGTATAGCCTTCTCTCTCAATTGCCTGTAATACAATTTCCTCCTCATTATCAAATGGTACATACTTCGGATTTTGCTTATTCACAGAATCCGGTGCTCCATTCAGCTTATAAATAACAGCCGGATTTTCCTGCCATTTGGCATAAACTGTAACACCACCTATACCCGGTTTGATTTCTGTAATCGGAATGGTACAAGCCTTATCCGTATACCATCCGACAAAGATTGCATCTTCTCTTGTTGCATCTTTCAGTATAATAGGCTCTGTACTATCTGAGCTGAATGAATAAGGATTTGGATTATTTTTGGTAAGTCCGCCATTCAATTTATAATCGATCGTATTCTTCGTTACAACCTTGCTGACTTTAAATCCGTAACGCTCACCACTTGCATCTGCGTCAATCTGCACCCTGACGGTATCACCTTTTACTGTAAACGTCCGGTCATCAAGCTGATCGCCCGTATACTTATACTTCACTGTACTATCTTCTGTCACTACAGTTGCGACACCATTTACAGCAGCATCTCCATCATACAATAATGATTTTCCATCTTTGTCATACACAAGTATAAAGTCATGATCAGGCTCTACTTCTGTCACAGGATCAAATGTGATTTTTATCTCAGATACACCGTCCACATGATAGGTCCAGGAATCTTTTGTATTTGCTTCATAATTATGGGAACCGTCCTCATTATTATTGGTAAACTTCGTTGGATCCGCAACAATATGCTGTGTAGAATCAACCGTTACATCAAACGTTTTGGTAAATTCAGATCCATCCGTTGCACTACAGATGATAGAAGTTTTTCCTTTCTTCAGGGCAGTTATCACATAGGTATTGCTGATCTTATCTTTCTTCTCAACAGAGATCACAGAAGCGTCTCCCGCCTTTATTGTATACTCATCGGATGCCTGCTTATTGGATTTTTGTACATCGAAAGTCACAGCGATACTTTCACCGCCTCTAAGTGCCAAAGAAATCAGGCTATCTGTTCCACCCTCTTTCTGCATCACGCAGGTGTTGATCGGGCTGATTACCTTAACCTTGCATTCTGCCTTTACATCTCCTGCTTTTGCAGTTATCGTTACCGTACCTTCTGCATTCGCGGTAATCACACCATTGGCATCTACTTTTGCAATTTTTTCATCACTAGATTCCCATGTGAGCGCATCCAGTACGCTGTCTTCCTTCGTCTCATCAGCAGGAATTACACTTGCCACCATGGCTTTCTTATTTTTGAGCATCATGGTCAGTTCTGACTGATCCAGTTTAATTGCTGCAGCCCTGTAAACAGCCTCATCCAGACTGTCCCATTTCATACATGGCTGATCTGTATTCGCCAGACTCGTACTGTAAATAGCGATCGTTCCCTTGCCATCTGCAACATTTGGTACAGACGGTCCGTCTGTTTCTGTTCTGTATGTATCAAAAAACGCTGTCTTAAGTTTTGTATTTTCAGCACCGTGAATTGTGAAGTCTGCATTAAATATATGCTGGCTCACTGCACTGGCTGTTTCATCCACAACTTCTTTTTCAAAAACAGAAAGCTGATTTTTCATGCCTGCATAGGTATTTGTGATACCACCGCCAATCTCCGGATCTCCAAAAATATATACGTCTTTCAGTCCGGAACCATAGAATGCATTTGTTCCAATTTTTTCTACCTTAACCGGAATCTCAATTTTTTTCAGCTTCTCACAGTTTTTGAACGTACTCTGACTGATGATCGATATATTGTTACTAATATGCACATCTTCCAGATTTTTACAAGCCTCAAATGCGCTTGCTCCGATCGTTGTCACCTGGTTTGGTATATACAGTTTCTTCAAACCGGACTCTTTAAAAGCATTCGCTGTGATCGTTACAATATTTTTTGGAATTTTCAGGTTTTCACCTGTCAAAGTAGTACATCCTGCAAATGCACCATCCGGAATTGCTGTGATACCACCTGCTGTCGGCAGAATAACCTCTGCCAGTGCTGTATCTCCCTTGAAAGACTCTTTATCCCATTTTTTCAGAGATGCTGTCCGACTCATATCAGCCTTTACCAGAGCTCCTTCATTTGCAAAAGCTCCCTGCAGCACTTCTGTTACAGTTTCCGGCAAAACAAGCTCCTGCAATGAGCTGCAGCCATCAAATGCACTGATGCCAATCTTCTCTACTCCCTTTACTTTACCGGTTTCCGTATTCACGGCAAACGTCACATTTTCAACACTGCTGGCATCCTTAAATGCTTTCTGTCCAATCTCAGTAACAGTTTCCGGAATTTGTACATCTATAATAGAGGTACAGCCAAGGAAAAGATTATCCGGTATTTTTTTGGTTTCCGGCAGAATTGTTGCACCTTCCTGTGCTTCGGTACTATCCTCTGTTTGACCATGCACTGTTGCAATCATCGTTCCGGCAAAAGGTCCTTTTTCAATGGTTCCTTCTTTTGTCGTTCCGGCCGTTGTAAGGGTAGAAGGTATGGTAACAGCAGAAATCTGTGTGTTGGCAAATGCCATGCCCTGAATTGTCGTCACACCTTCTTCCATTTTCACTGCCTTCAGATTTTTACACTCTGCAAAAGCCTTGGCATTGATCGTTTTCGCTGCTATCGTAACATCTGTCAGTCCACTGCAGCCTTCAAAAGCTGAATTGCTGACAGTTAAAATGCCCTTCGGAATTGTAACTTCTTCTACCGATGTACAGCCCTTAAATGCATTTTTGCCAATCGTTCTCAGGCTTGCTTTGACAGACTGCAGCTCAATCTTCTGCAGACTTGTAGTATTCATGCATAAATTATCCGGAATAGTATTGATCAACGTACCAAATGAAACTGTTTCCAGTTTTCCGCCTGCGAACGGACCATATTCCACTCCATCAATCTTACCGGTTGCTACGGAAGTCAGCTGACGCGGTATCTGTACTGCCTTAAATCCGCATCCGTAAAAAGCAAGTGAACCAATAGCGTTTACATTATTCAGAGTTAATGTTGCAGGATCTGTTCCATCATCTGCCACACCACAGCCTCTGAATGCTTCCTGCGATACGGTTTTGATCGTATCCAGATTTATCTCTTTCAGCGCCTTATTGTCCTTAAAGGCAGATGTTCCGATTGTTGTACTCAGTGTTGTCTTTCCTGTGTTATCTGTTGTCGTCACACCGGTAACAGATACTTTCTTTAAGCTCGTACAGCCGCCAAATGTTCTGTTAGTATCGCTGGAATCAATTTTTGCAACATTCTTTAATGTAAGTGTTTCCAGAGAAGAACAGCCGTTAAACGCACCTGCATTAATGGTTTCTACTGTATCAAGTACGTTTTCCCCTCCACTCTTTCCTACTGACAGCTTCTTGAGACTGCTGCAATCTTTAAAGGCATTCTGGTCGATCGTTTTAAGGCTTTTCGGTAATACCACTTCTTCCAGAGAAGTCGTACCCATAAACATACCCTGTAATGATTTTGTTACACCATCTGCAAACGTTACTTTTCTCAGCACACCTCCTGCAAATGGACCGACGTTTTTCCCTGCAGCGGATGCTGTTGTAATCTTTGTCAGAGAAGCCGGAACCGTAATTTCTGTCAATCCTGTATTGTAGAAAGCAAGTCCGTTGATTGTTGTCAATTTATCACTCAGGTTAATATCAGTCAGATTCACACAGCCCTCAAAAGCACTTGCATCAATGGTGGAAATATTACCGTATGTGAAACAATAAGCCAGCTCCACGCTTTGTAAACTGGTTACATTTTTAAATGCCTTTGTGCAAACAGTGTTCTTTGTCTCATCACTAAACTCCACTTTTTTAATGCTGCTCTTTGCAAATGGAGAATACTCAATCTTTGTTTCCGGATCTGTGTAAGTTGTAACTTTCTCCAAATCCCTGATATCAGCACTTGTAAATTGGCATCCTTCAAACGCCCTGCTGCCCACATTCTGAATAGAATCCAGCAATACTTTGTTATCGTCTGTCTGCGCTCCAGATCCCGCAAATGCTGAAGCACCAATTGTTTTTACATTTTGGATGACCGGATTTTCTAATTTATCACAACTTGCAAAGGCAGATTCCCCGATGGTATCTACTTGATTGATCTCCAATGCTGAAAACGGCAGCTTTGCAAATGCATTTTTTCCAATCGATTTGACATTCTCAATATCTAACCATTTTAAACTATTACATGTCGCAAACGCCCCATCAGCAATCGTCGTTTGTTTCTTTTCACCACCATTAATCTGAACACTTCTAAGGCCTGTACATCCTTCAAATGCCGTTGCATTGATCTCAGCCAAATTAGAGGTGTCTACTGACAGAAACGGGAGATTAACACAGTTTTTGAATGCAGCCGTTCCCAAGGCTGTTATAGCAGGCAGTTCGCCAACCCGAAGCATTGTGCAGTTTTCAAATGCTGCGTTACCGATTGTTATCAAACCTGTTGGAAGGTCTGTGAGACTTATTTTTTTGCAATCTTTAAAAGCAGAGGCATTGATTGTTGTCACACCCTCAGGCAGCTTAAAAAGCGTCATCAGGCTGCAGCCCTCAAAGGCACTTGTATCAATCGTTGTAAGCTTTGAATCAGCCGGTTCTTTAAAAGTCACCGTTTTAAGATTACTACAGTCTGCAAATGCATGATCCCCGATCTTCTGCACACTTGCCGGTATTTCGATTTTTGTCAGTGTTGTAATGTTGCTTAAGAAATACTGCGGAATCACCTGAATACCATCTGCAAATGTCACTTTCCTCAGAGTACTGTTTTCCCCGGATGTAAACGGAGAATTCTTCGCAGTACCGGTTTCAAAGGTAGATGGAATCGTAATTTCTTCCAGTCTGGTATCTTTTAAGGCACTGTCTCCTAACCCGGTCACGCCTTCTCCCAATGTCAGTTTTGTCAGATTCTGGCAGCCTGCAAATGCGGAAGCACCGATTGTTGTGCCCGCAGGATTACCTGCAATATGAACTGCTTTGATGCCGATTTTATAGTCAGACGGCTCTTTTTCGCCATCTGCCTGAAGTGTTTCATCCGCACTATAGCAGCTCGCAAATGCACTATCCTCTATAGCTGTTACTGTTCCCGGAATTTCAAGAACCGCCTTTTCATTTGGCAGCATTACCTTTGCACCACTTGCGCTGGAATATTTTTCATTTACTCCTTCCGGCAAAGCACCTTCCAGACGGGTGCAGCCTGCAAATGCATCTTTCTTAATGATCTGTAAGCCCTCTGCCAAATTTAAACGCATCAGTTTTATACAGTCTGAAAAAGCGCTGCTTCCAATAATTCCAACATTTTTTGCCGTTGATACTTCTACAAGGTTTGTACACCCGGAGAACACACTGCTACCAAGTTCCGTTGTTCCTGCTTTGCCATTGTCATTAAACTTGACATTCGCCAGAGTAGTCAGTTTTGAAAATGCACTGTCATTGATTTTTGTAATGGTTCCGCTCAAACGCAGGCTGACAATGGAAGAGCATCCTGAAAATGCTTGTTTTCCGATTTCTGCCAGCTTCGTCATATTACCAAGATCAACGTCTGCAACACCATCATTCTTGTTTATTGCTTTCAGGTTTGTACAATTCATAAAAGCGCCGTTATCTATTAATGTAATATTCTCCGAAATTTCAAAATCTGTTGCAAGGATCTTCGAAAATGCATAGGCATGTATTTCTGTTACGGCAGGTAATTCTACTTTACCACTTATACCCATACAACTATTAAACGCATATTCTCCAATCTTTACCAGGTTGTTAGTTCCTGTTATGCCGGTAATTGAACTGGAATCAAATGCATGATTTCCTATTTCTGTGATCTGATCCTGAAAATCCACTTTTAAGCCGCTTTCCATATTTTGGAAGAGATTATCTATTACCTTGGTAAGCCCTTCTTCCCATTCAATCTGTCCGATCTGCTGGCATTTAAAAAATGGCTGTTTTGCCTCCCGCAGCGTAACCGGAATACGTACACCGGTAAGCCCAGTTGCACCAAAAGCAGAGTCGCCAAGCACTTCCAATTTTGCAGGAAGCTCGCACTTTGTTAATGCACCATCATTTGCAAAACACATTGCTGCAATTTCCGTTACACTTTCTGTATTTGTAAATGTAACCGTTGCCAGGCTAAGACAATTTGCAAATGTATTTTGTTCCAGCTTTGTTACACTTGCCGGAATGGTAACAGTTGTAAATTGTTCCCCTTTACACCCCGTAAATGCAGATGCTCCGATTGTGACCATATTTTCTGTAATCGGCGAATACAATGCGTCTGAAACAAGTACTTCACAACCGGAAAAAGCACTCGCACCGATTCCTGTCATTTTTTCCGGAGCTGCATAAGTAACCTTTGCAAGTACTTTATCGCTCATAAAGCTACTGTCAGGGATTTTGGTAATACCACTCGGGAAATTCTCAACCTCTGTCAGCTTGCCGCAATTCGCGAATACGCTATCACCCATTGCTGTCATTTTAGAGCCGGCTTCGAAGGTGAATTTTGTACACGCTGTACCACGAAATGCACCTTCCCCCAATATTTCTACTGATTGCGGAAGTATAACCTCTCCGCTCAGATTCGCAGCACTGAATGCATAATCACCAATCTCTTTTAACCCGGATTCTGCTTCAAATGTGACTGACTTCACCGGAGTCTTGGCTCCCACATCCTTAAATGCATTGGTTCCGATCAAGGTAACTTCTTTCCCTATGACAAGATCAAGATTGGGCAGACCTGCTCCACAGATTCCACCGTCGTTATAAATCGTATTAACCGTATATTCCTCTTTATTATATGATACTGTTTTAATAATCAGCTTAACACTGCTCTTTTCATCCACTGCCGTTCTGTCTGATTCATTTTCCGCCGGTAAGATTCTAACAAGTCTTGCTGTATGATTCACACTATCAAAGTCAAAACCACAGTTCACTTTGCCGGCATAATTACCTTCCTGATCCTGTACGACAATTTCTACATATGTAGCACTGGTAACTTCTCCATCTGCTGTCTCAGCCTCAATTTCTTCCTCTTCTGCTGCCTGTGTTTCAATCTTGCTTTCCTGCCCATTCGGATCTGTAACAGGATCAACCGGGTTGACCTCATTTGCAGACAGCGTCTGCTTTTGTACAGATTTATCTGTACCTGTCTGCTCTTCTGCCACGGGTACTTCTTCCTGCTGCTCTGCAGCCCGGACATTTTGTTCCTCTCCAGCCTCTGTCTGCGCATTTTGCACTTCCTGCACAGAAACCTCCTGCACCTGATCTGCAAGAACCGGCGTCTGCGTTCCCGTAGCCACCATAGAGGCAGCCAGCGTGAGCGCAAGTGTTCTTCTCATCTCTTTCGGTAATTTGTTAAATACCATTCATGTATCCCCTTTCTTATTTGTTTCGCTCTTTATCATGACATATATGAAAGATGCATGACCGGATGTTGTCTGCCCCAACATGTTCCCATCATTACAGACACAGTCAGCGCATCATATAGTCTTTTTTATTATAATTTTTCCATTGCCATAATTCAATGCTGTAAAGTTGCAAAATGAACGCTTTTTTTTGTGAATTATGCCCAACTCACCAAATAAAAAAACGATTTCATAAAGAATACGCCCCTCCCTTTTCCACAACCGCTCCATCCAGTTCCATCTGCAAAAGGGCGGTCATGATCTCCGCAATATTGGCATCTCCGATTTCTTCATAAAGCTGCTGCATCGTTTTTGGCATATAGTCCATGCAGGCATACAGACGGCCTTTCAGGTCATCCGGCAAATAGGGGTTCTTTTGTCTGTTTATGTTATGTAAACCCGTGTTATCTTGTGCTTTATTGCATTTGTCTGCGTGTTCAGTTCTTTCCAGTATCATCTGCCTGATTTCCAGCAGACCTTCCTCGATATCTGTGATAATGCCTGCTCCCTGACTGATCATGTGATTGCAGCCAAGGCTCATCGGATCCGTAATCCGCCCCGGAATGGCATACACATCCTTTCCCTGCTCAAGTGCCATATTGACTGTAATGCTTGTCCCGCTTTTCTGCCTTGCCTCTACCACGATCAAGGCATCACTTAGGCCACTGATGATCCGGTTCCGTGGTGGAAAATTGCATGCCATAGGCGCTGTCCCCGGCAGATATTCGCTGAGGATCTCACCGTTTTTCAGTACTGCATCATACAGGCTCCTGTTCTGCGCCGGATAACAGATATCTACACCGCTTCCCAGCACCGCCTGTACAAAACCGCCCGCCTGATTGGCAGCTTCCTGCGCTATACTGTCAATTCCCGCTGCCAGTCCGCTGACAACCGTCATCCCCAGATCTGCGCAGCACATTCCCAATCTTTTTGCGATTTCTTTTCCGTATCCGCTACAGTTTCTGGCTCCGATGATGGCGATCGTCGGCTGATCCGGTCTGTTCTTTGTATTATCTGTCCTTTTGAAATAGGCGAATGGCGGATCCGGGATATTACGCAGCTTATATGCGTAGTCCTCATGCAATATGGATACAAATGTGATTCCTTTTTCCTGCAGTTTTGCATATTCTCCCTGCAGGTCAAATGTCCTGCGGCTTTCTAAAATAAGGGCAATATCTCTTTCCGTCACACTTTCCTGCCCATTTTGGCAAATAGACCGCCACAGCTTCTTCAGTTCTTCCTCTTTCATCTCATAAAGATCTTTTGGGCTGATCCCCCGCTCCGTCAGCCGGATCATGCGGCTTCGCCGCAGCGGATTTGTCTGGTACAGCCAGTATTCATATTTCTTTTGTTCTTCTATGTTTTTTGTTGTCATGTAAGATCTCCTTTACGCATGCCACAACCCCTTATTCAGCGCTATCGCCTCGCTGACATGTGCCTCTTTTATCTCATCCGACTCTGCCAGATCGGCGATCGTTCTTGCCAGTCTGCGGATACGGAACAGGCTTCTTGGATTTAGCTGGTATTTTGTGTAGGTTCTCTCCAGAATCCGCTCTGCGCCTGCATTCATTCCGCAGTACAGTATCGTTTCTTCATTGGATAAATCTGCATTAAATTTATTGTCCATCCCATATCTTATCTTCTGTCTGTTGATCGCCTTTTGTACACGTTTCGAAATCACTGCACTTGATTCATTTCCCTGTTTCTGTAACTGTCCCCACTCAATCCGTCCTACTTCAGCACAGATATCCAGTCTGTTTAAAAGTGCTCCCGAGACACGCTTTTGATATCTTTCTCTTTCCTGATCCGTACAATTACACTTGTGAAGATCCGGGTAATAGCCGCATGGGCACGGGTTCATCGCACCAGCAAGTAAAAAGTCCGAAGGATACGTGCAGGCATATCTTGCCCTGATGATCTGCACTTTCTTATCCTCAACAGGCTGTCTTAAAAGATCCAGCTTTTCTCTGCCAAATTCCGGCAGTTCATCTAAAAACAGCACACCTCGATGTGCCAGCGTCACAATTCCTGGCATCGGCGTATTTCCGCCTCCTACCAGAGCCTGTGCAGTGATCGTATGATGCGGCTGCAGGAAAGGTCTCTGCCATACCATCCCTTCTCCTTTTTGCAGTTTTCCTGCCATACTGCAAATTTTTGTAACAGCAATGCTTTCCTCCCTGCTCATCAGAGGCATAATGGTAGGAATCCGCTCTGCGATCATAGATTTCCCGCTGCCCGGCGGTCCGACCAGCAGCAGGTTATGAAATCCTGCAGCAGCGATCTCTGCAGCACGCTTCGCCATTTCCTGTCCGCATACATCCGCAAAGTCCTTTTTATTTTCCCGATTTATCACAAGGCTTCCAACGGTTTCATCATTTTCTGTTTTTTCTTCTTCTGCATTCCGGTCATCTGATGATCCGCCGGCATTCTGCCTTCCTGTCCATACAGATACCGCTTCTGCAAGCGAGCTGACAGCCCGGACCTGCATACCGTCTACCGCTTCTGCTTCCTCCCTGTTTTCGATCGGAACAATACACTTGCCGATTCCCATATCCAGTGCATGCATCAAAATCGGAAATACGCCCTTTACCGGCTTGATCGTGCCATCCAGCCCCATCTCGCCCAGCACAAGATATTCTCCCGTACCCCTTGCCTCTTCGTTTTCCCTTGCCGCATCCGCCATTTTAGCAGCCTCGTCCATCTGTCCGCTTGCTGCAAGCAGGGCAAGTGCTACAGGCAGGTCAAATGCACTGCCGCCTTTTCTGACATCCGCAGGCGACAGATTAATGGTGATCCGCTTTACAGGCAGCTGATAACCGCTGTTTTTGATACCAACGCGTACGCGTTCCCTTGTTTCTTTTACTTCACTTGAAAGATAGCCGATCATATCCATACACGGAAGCCCGTCGGAAATGTCAGCCTCAACCTGTACCAGAAAGCTCTCCATGCCATGAAATGCCCCTGACAGAATAGATTTGTACATAGATGTGTTCTCCTTTTTGATTTTTTGACATGATAAATAAATTGTTATTGCTTTTATAAGGGATTTATTTCATTGAATGTTTTGAAATTATAAATGATATGTTTCAGATGACCGGGCAGGCAATCCTGCCCGGCCACAGATTTTAGATTTTATAAGATTTAGAATACTTTTGTCTTCATTTTTTCCGGATCACGCGAGAACTGGATACAGTTTTCCTTGGAGATCTTTCTCTGCATATATAAAGCAAGCAGGGAATCATCCAGTGTCATCATGCCTTCCTTCTTACCGGTCTGGATAATGGAATCAAGCTGATGTGACTTACCTTCACGGATCAGGTTTCGGACAGCGTATGTAGCATGCATAACCTCGAAAGCCGCGCATCGTCCGTCTCCTGCAACGTTAGGAATCAATGTCTGGGAAATGATCGCCTCAATAACGTTGGAAAGCTGTACACGGATCTGCTGCTGCTGATGCTCCGGGAATACGTCGATGATACGGTCGACAGTACTTGCCGCATCGACTGTATGCAGTGTGGAGAATACCAGATGTCCTGTTTCAGCAGCGGTGATGGCGATACTGATTGTTTCAAAGTCACGCATTTCTCCGACGAGGATAACATCCGGATCTTCACGAAGTGCTGCTCGAAGACCGGCTTCAAAGCTTAACGTATCCTGCCCGATCTCACGCTGGTTTACCATGGACATCTTATGATGATGCGCATACTCGATCGGCTCTTCCAGTGTAATGATATGAGCATCTCTGTTTTCATTTACTTTATTGATGATGGATGCCAGTGTCGTTGACTTACCACTACCGGTAGGTCCTGTTACAAGGACAAGTCCACGCTTTCTCAGATACAGATCTACGATTGATTTCGGAACTCCCAGCTTTTCAGGATCCGGGATTTCATCAGTGATAGTACGGAGTGCAAGCGCGATCGCACCACGCTGCTTGAATACGTTGACACGATAACGACCAATTCCGGCAAATGCAATTGAAAGGTCGTATTCCCCGCGTTCCTCGAATTTTTCACGCTGCACCGGGTTTAATACATCCAGACAAAGCTCCAATGTATCCTCCGGTCTGAGGATTGGATAATCCATCTTTACCAAATGACCATTCAGACGCATTGTCGGTGGAATGCCAACCGTCAGATGGATATCGGACGCCCCCGCCTCATAGGCAACGTGCAGTATTTCCTCTAAACTTTCCATAATAAATGTACCTCTCTTTTCTTTCCGGTATAAACCGGAATTATACATTACATATCTTCAAAAGCCTTTTTCAATGTCAGTAATGCCTTCTTTTCAATACGTGACACATAGCTTCTGGATATACCCAGTTTTTCCCCGATTTCCCTCTGCGTCAGCTCCTGTTCATCCGAGAGCCCGTAACGCATCGTGATGATCTCTTTTTCCCTGTCAGATAAAACTGCAGACACCAGCCTTCTGACCTTGCTGATATCCTCCCGCCGGCTGATCATCTCTGCAAAATCTTCCTGTTTGGATAATGTCACATCCAAAAGGCTGATCTCATTTCCCTCTTTATCGGTTCCGATCGGTTCATACAGGGATACATCCCTTGCGGTTTTCTTCCGCATACGGAGCATCATCAACAGTTCGTTATCAATACATCTGGCTGCATAAGTCGCCAGACGGCTTCCTTTTCCGCCATCGAATGTCCGGATCGCCTTAATGAGTCCTATTGTCCCTATGGAGATCAGATCCTCTGCGTCCTCTTCCACATTCTGGTATTTTTTTACAATATGGGCAACCAGCCGCAGATTTCTTTCTATCAGTATCTGTCTGGCTTCCTCACTCTGTTTGACATCGTTCCCCTTAAGCATCTGCAGATAATACGCTTCTTCCTCGTCAGAAAGTGGTTTTTGAAAGGTCTGCAAGGGAAGCCTCCCAAATACGTTTTATACCATTGTATGCATAGGGTTTGGTTAAAGTAACGACCAATTTTTATTATACATAGAAAACACAGACAGCGCAAGGATTATAGCAGAAAATCTGCAAATACATAATTGCTGACATCAACCCCATTTGTGGTTAACATAACTTTTTCAATATTTGTTTTTCCTTTTGCAGGTTCTGCGGCAGCTGCTTCTTTACGATCCTCTTTGCGTTCTATCTGTAAAAGACCTTCTTCTTCGTGTTTTCGTAAAACGTCGCCATAGACATCTTCCATTGTTTTCCCGAAGCGTTTCTCAAATTCCGTCCCGGATACACCTGCCATGACACGCAGCCCCAAAAACATGAATTCTTCCATCTTCGCCTGCACGGAAAGCTCTTCCCGGTCCTCAACATATGCGCCTTGGTTTACATAAGTATTGAGATCAGTTGTATTATGAAACCGTACACCATCCATATAGGAAGAGCTTCCAAGTCCCAGCCCCAGATAATCTCCCCCCTGCCAGTACACAAGATTATGCCTGCAGGCATACCCTTTTTTCGCATAATTGGAAATTTCATACCGTTCATACCCCGCCTGTGCCAATATCTGCTCCGTTTCCCTGTACATCAGACGTTCCTGCTCTTCATCCGGCAATGGATAACATCCGCTATTATATTTTTGATAAAAAGGAGTCCCCTCTTCCAAGATCAGGCTGTAAGCCGAAATATGCTCCGGTGCAAGGCGGATGATCTTACGAAGTCCTGTGGTATAACTCTCCACAATCTGGTAAGGAAGTGCTGCCATCAGATCCACGTTGATATTCTGAAAACCGGCTTCTCTGCACCATGTATAGGTGTTTATGAAGTCCTCATAGGAGTGAATACGTCCGAGTGTTTTCAGTTCCATGTCATTTGTAGACTGCAGCCCTATGCTGAGTCTGTTGATCCCCATCTGATAAAGTGCCCTGCACTTCTCTTTTGAAGCGGTTCCCGGATTCATTTCCATGGACGCCTCTATATCATCACAAAAATTAAATGTGTATTTAATTTTTTGCATAATACAATCCAGTTGATCCACTGATAAAATTGACGGTGTGCCACCGCCGATATAAAGTGTTTTAATCTTTCTATCCGCTGTTTCTGTTCCCTGATAACGCTCTATTTCCATAAGAAGAGCCTGTACATACCGATCCCTTGCTTTCTCATCTGCCGGTGCAGAGAGAAAATCACAATAGCCGCACTTTCGTACGCAAAAAGGGATATGGATATACAGGCTTAACTCTTCTTTATTTTGCATGCTGTTCTCGTTTCTATTTTTTGTCGTCCAGTTTCAGAACGCTCATAAATGCCTTCTGCGGAATTTCCACGTTACCCACCTGACGCATACGCTTCTTGCCTTCCTTCTGTTTCTCCAGAAGCTTTCTCTTACGGGAAATATCACCGCCGTAACATTTCGCAAGTACATCCTTACGCATCGCCTTAACAGTTTCTCTGGCAATTACCTTACCGCCTACAGCCGCCTGGATCGGAATTTCAAACAGGTGACGTGGAATTTCATCCTTCAGCTTTTCACACATTTTTCTACCACGCTCATAGGCTCCGTCCTTATGCACAATAAAGGACAGGGCATCTACTTCTTCTTTATTGATTAGAATATCCAGCTTCACAAGCTCCGACGGCTCATAGCCCTTGAGCTCATAATCAAAGGATGCATAACCTCTGGAACGGGATTTCAGCGCATCAAAGAAATCGTAGATGATCTCATTAAGCGGAAGCTCATATTTCAAAAGTGCTCTTGTCTCTTCAATGTATTCCATGCCAAGATAAACGCCTCGTCTTTCCTGACAAAGCTCCATGATCGATCCGATAAATTCTGTCGTGACCATGATCTCCGCACTGACGATCGGTTCTTCCATGTGCTCGATCTCCGAAGGATCCGGCAGATTACTCGGATTCGTCAGTTCGATCATTTCACCGTTTGTTTTAAATACCTTATATACAACGCCCGGCGCTGTCGTGACCAGATCCAGGTTGTATTCTCTCTCCAATCGTTCCTGAATGATCTCCAGATGCAGAAGCCCCAGGAAACCACAGCGGAATCCAAATCCAAGTGCGATCGATGTTTCCGGCTCATAATTCAGGGAAGCATCGTTCAGCTGCAGCTTTTCCAGCGCATCCCGAAGCTCCGGATATTTGGCACCGTCTGCAGGATATAGTCCGCAGTATACCATGGAATTTACCTTCTTATAGCCCGGAAGTGGCTCACTGCATGGGTTTGAAGCATCTGTGACTGTGTCACCCACGCGTGTATCCCTGACATTTTTTATGGAGGCTGTGATATAACCTACCATGCCTGCGGACAGCTCATCACACGGAATAAACTGACCGGGGCCGAAATAACCGACTTCCACGACATCTGCCTGTGCGCCCGTCGCCATCATTCTGATCGTCGTTCCTTTTCTTACCTTTCCTTCCCGGATCCGGCAGAAAATGATAACGCCTTTATAAGAATCATACAGAGAATCAAAAATAAGTGCCTGCAGAGGCTTGTCCGGATCTCCCGTCGGTGCAGGGATCTTTTTGACGATCTGCTCCAGCACATCATCGATCCCGATTCCGTTTTTAGCCGAAATAAGAGGCGCATCCATGGCTTCGATTCCGATCACGTCCTCGATTTCTTCCTTTACACGATCCGGATCCGCACTCGGCAGATCGATCTTGTTGATGACCGGGAAAACATCCAGATCATGATCCAGTGCCAGATATACATTGGCAAGCGTCTGTGCTTCGATTCCCTGCGCAGCATCCACGACAAGGATCGCCCCGTCACAGGCCGCCAGCGCACGGCTCACCTCATAATTGAAATCCACATGACCGGGTGTATCGATCAGATTGAAGATATATTCTTCTCCGTCCTTTGCTTTATAAATAATACGAACCGTCTGCGCCTTGATCGTAATACCTCTTTCACGCTCCAGATCCATATTGTCCAGCACCTGCGCCTGCATTTCACGTTCTGTCAAAAGCCCTGTCCGCTCAATGATGCGGTCTGCCAGTGTTGATTTGCCGTGATCGATGTGGGCAACAATGCAAAAATTCCTGATTTTACTCTGATCTATATGTGTCATGTAGTTCCTCCGTGTTTCAATGTTTCATTTGCTTACATCCACGCCTGCAAGTATAGCATAAAACAGGTATTATCTTCAAGAAGATTTCCAGCATCAGCATAACTCCTCTTTCCAATTTTACGATAAAGCATATTATTTTTCTCCCTCCAGCACACTTGCGATCACATCAGCAAGCAGAGGAACCGCATTGTGAACTTCCTCAAGCGTGTTCGTCTGCGCCCCAAGCTCCACAAGAAGGCTCCTTGCCCGGTACTGCATGTTATACCGATACCCTTTCAGATAGATCCGGCGGGCAAGCCCCGGATAGTATTGCTGACACTTCAGCTGCATCTGAAATGAAAATGCAAGGTTAGCATCCCGGTTTTCATTCACCAGATACGGAATCTCTCCGGCTTTTCTGGTACGGCTCAGTCCATTGAAAAACATGAACTGAGCTGTTTTTTTGCCCTGATATTCCGTCACAAGATGTGTATCCTCTCCCACACCGTCTCTGTGCAGGTCAATGACCACCTCAATAGACGGATGTTCCGTCAGGATCTGCTGAAGCGCCGGTGCAGCTACAGAATAAGCATAATCTCTGTCCGTATCATAAATCCCCCTGTCATGCAGTACACCAAACCCCCTTTCTTCTAAAAGGGACGCAAGCCGGTCTCCCGCTCCTACCACAGTGGTAGACAAATCTCCTTCCACAGAATCCGCATATCCTTCCTGTGCATGTGTATGATAGATCAGAATCTGCGGCTCATCTCCGCCTTTTGAAATAGTTAAATCCTGATTCAATAATTTATCTATATTTAATTCCGTATTATCGATATAGGTTGTGGAATCCAGCACATAAAAAGTCTGTAACAGCGTATCAAAATCCTGATAAGGCGACAGATCCAGTGTCTGCTTTCCGGTGTGTGCTGCCACGAGCTGATCCATAACCGCCTTTTGATTTTCACTTGTCATGGCATCTATATCTACGTTTTCTCGGGCTCCTTCTGTGTCAGACCCTTCATCCTGCTCGCTCTGTATGTTTTCCATGTTATTTACTGCTTTTCCATCATCGGAAAAATCAGTCTGCTCTGTCTGTATCCCTTGTGCATTTTTCTCTGTTCCATCCTCTGCTGCTTCACTTGATACCGGCTGATCACTTTCATAATCAATCTGACCATTGCCATAGTTATGACTTCCGTTTTCATCTGTATTTTCATCTGACGTTTCTTCCAAGTTATCCTCTGCTTCCAGAACCTCATGCGACTCGTCTCTTCCTTCCAGCAAAATATAGGTTGTAGCAAGATCCTGCCCATCTGCTTCCACCTGCTCCTTCGCATAAGCATATAAGGGCATACAGCCTGTTATCCCCTTATATATGCCTTTTTCCTCATCTTCTGTCTGCATGCTGTAAGGCAGCATCAGGCAGTGCAGCTGTATGGAAACAGGCAACCCCAAAGCTCCGATATATAAAAAAAAGAGACATCCGGTCATCACTACCAGAAGCCTCCCTGTTCTTTTTCCGATCATGCGCATTTTACGATTCATCCGTCACCATCCCAAGACTTCTTTTTACATCCTATGAAGCCGGTTTGCAGGTTATGTCTCACAAATTGCACATCACTGCTGATTTCGTTCGTCGCCATAACAGAGACGAGATACGCTCTACAGATCTCGCTCTGATTAGCGGTCGTCAAATGCACCGCATAAATGCGTGCATTTTCCTCGTCGCCATAACAAAAAGGCATCCGGACTGACGGGATCCGAATGCCTTACCATTTTGATTTATGTTCGATTAAGCCATCTTGTTAACCGCTTTAGCTAAACGGGAAACTTTTCTGGATGCTGTGTTTTTATGATAAACACCCTTAGAAGTAGCTTTATCAATTGTTACTGTAGCATCATTTAATGCTGCCTTAGCTGCTTCCTTGTCATTTGCATCGATTGCTGCGTAAACTTTCTTTACTGCAGTCTTAACACCGGACTTAATTGCTTTGTTTCTTTCTGTCTTAGTTGCTGTAACTAATACTCTTTTCTTTGCAGATTTGATGTTAGCCAAGATCTACACCTCCCATGTAATGTTCAATTATTGTTTGTAACGTGTCACATTACGCCGGACACGGACAGTCTAATGTAAACACACGCATATTATAATAAGGTAAGTGCTTCCATTTGTCAAGTGTTTCCATGAAATTTCTCAATTAAATTCCCAGCATTTTTCTTGCCTCTATCTCGGTAATCTTCTGGGATTCCATTAGTTTTTGCACCAATTTCTTTTGTGTAACTTTCTCGCCCTCTGCTCTGCCGCGCTTCTCGCCCTCAATATATCCTTCACGCCTCATATCCATATCATTCACATAAGTTTTCAAATACTCCGCCCTCCAATCCTCATTCAGTCTTGCATTTTTTACTTCTTTATCTAATAATTTTGTAAAGTCATCGTCTACAGTTTCATTTTCAACATAATTTAAAAATTCTCTGATTCCTTCCGGTGCTTCTGAGAGATCCGCTGTTGTATTGTAAAAGATCCAGTTCATTTTGTCCTGAAGCTGTATTTCCTCATCTTCATCACATGCCATATGAAAATGATACACATACTTTCCTTTCCCAAACGGATCATAGGTACATATAAATATGATGTATGTCTCTTTCAGAAATATATAATCTGTTCCACTAGACAGTATTTCCTGATCGATCATCCCTTGATAGTATCTGACACGGAGTGGTAATTCCTCTTGCACCACTCTATTCTGGGATTTATTCTGCATTTCAGTATCTACAACACGTCCATTCTCATCTTCCAGATACATATCCAGTTTCACATATTTTGATGAACTTCTGTGCTGTAAGAATTTCTCCCGTTCTACTCCTTTGACCTCTCCCATCTCTACCGGAGTCAATAAATCTGCCATTTTCTGTGCGATTACCGGGTTCTTTGTTACTTTTCCGAACATAAATTTGTCCCGGATCGTCAGTTTCTCATACATGTTTTTGCCAGCATTGTCCATAAGCTGCTCCTTTCTTTATATAGCAGGAACAAACAAAGAACTATGAAGATGTATTCCATCTCTTAGTCAAATCCCTGCTCTTATTTAGTTACAAGCATGGATTTTCTAAAAGATGAACAGATATGCTACATAACACACAACATCATAAAGATATGGTTCATGGAGACAGATAGTCTCCGAAAAGAAAATATGCTTTGACATTACTATATCATCACGGCCGACCATTGGCAATTACTTTTATTCCCGTATGATTCTCCCCACTTTGTGCAATACTAACTACAATATAATGATGCCAGGGACAAAAGGTCTAAACCGGAGCAATTCGCTGGCATCCAAAAAGGAGCCCTTATGATCTCTTCAGAAATCAGAACCGACCTCGCGCTGGAGGCGCATGAAAGTATCCGGAATACGGATAGCTGCAAATCTCTTCACGGGGTAACGGTATCAGAATATGACCGAAAAAAAAGCCATACGCACATCACAGAAGTAAATGTGACTACCAGAAACGGCGCCAAGGCAATTGGTAAGCCTATGGGCACTTATATTACCATAGAAGCACCCCGCATGGTGCAAAACGATGAAGGCTGTCACCGTGAAATTTCCGCAGAGCTTGCCAGACAGCTCAAAAAGCTGATTCCCGGTCTGCAAAAGGAGCAGTCTGTCCTCGTGATCGGTCTCGGTAACCGCGATGTGACCGCCGATGCGCTTGGGCCTGCGGTTGTTGACCATCTCTGCATCACCAGACATATTATCCGGGAATATGGCAAAGCCGCTTATAATAAAGAAAAAATGCATGAGATCAGCGCACTTGCGCCCGGCGTTATGGCAAAGAATGGAATGGAAACCGCCGAGATCATCCGGGGAGTCGTAAAACAGACCAAACCTGATGTCATGATCGTGATCGATGCTCTTGCTGCCCGCTCCACAAAAAGACTGAATTCCACGATTCAGCTGACCGACACAGGTATCCAGCCCGGCTCCGGCGTCGGGAACCACCGGAACGGCCTGACCGAGGAAACCATCGGAATCCCTGTCATTGCCATTGGCGTGCCCACAGTCGTGGATGCAGCCACCATTGTGATCAGTGCACTGGAAAGCATTGAATCTGATATGCTTTTGTTAGAGCAGGATAATCCGGTCGTCCAGAAAACGTTCCATGACCTTTACAATATGTATGTGACAAGCAAAGATATTGATGAAACAATAAAGCGCCTCAGCTTTACGATTTCTGAGGCGCTTAATATAGCTCTTTCTCTGTAAAATTGTCAGCCCCTCACAAGGCCAGAGAATCCGGTCAAAGACCTGCTCTCCTGCCTAACGGTGTCTTCCGCCACCGCCATGGGAATGACCACTGCTTGACACATGATGACCGCCGCCGCCACCGGAATGACCACCGCCACCGCTGCTGCTTGATGTCTCGATCTTTCGCTTCGTGACAGATTTGGTCATAAACTGATCCACCTGATTGTTCATGACCGGAGTCCGTTCCACATAGGTAGAAGCTGTTGTTGTTCTTTTGCCTTCCTGCTTTTTCAGATTCACGAGCACATAGGAAACGGCTACGATCAATGCAATGATCATGATACTGAACGGATCTACCATAATGCCTATCGAATCCTCCGCTTCCCGCTCAGCCATATAGCCTGCTACCTGCATAACATACGTCTTATATGCCTCATACGGATCTGCATCCGTCAGGTCACAGACTGCATCCAGCAGATTGTTGATCGCAGATGTCGTATAGGCATTTTCCGCGATTCCGGTCGTACCAAACCATACATATCTGTCATAATAATTATCTACATAGATAACACCGTCACCGATCGGTTTATCATAACCGAATTTGTTATCCTCATAAAACTGATCCGCATATTCCATCAGCGCATCATCACTGCTGCCCACATCTTCATTTAATGTTACCAGCACAATATCAAGAGATACTTCTTTTTCCTTCTCTGCGATCAGTTCCCGCAGATCGTCCTCCTGTGCATCCGTCAGCACATCCGCATAATCAAATACTCTTTCGTCTGTCAGGCATTCGGTATTCATCCGCTTACCTTTATTTGCCGCAGCAGCCTTCTGCTTTGTCATATATACAGCGGTTGCAGCAATCGTTACCACCAGTATGACCACAAGCGTGATATATAAATATTTAAATCTCGCAAAATATTCTTTCATATTATAATACCTCCGCCAGCAGCATGATCATTGCAAGGATTGCAGATGTACAGCCAAATACCGTTGCCCCGTAGCCCCAGACTCTTGCCCAGGAGACGGGCGGTTTGCCGACGATCTTGCCTGTCTGCCCATTCATTTTGAACAGGTAGTCCTTCCCTTTATACTTATAAGAATAACACCAGACCGGAAGCAGGGCATAATCCGCCTTTTTCTCATCCATCGTGACATTATCCGTCCGGTTTGTGATCGTACTGTATCCGGTGATTGTCTTATTCATAATGGCCTTTGCATCAGCCTTCGCCTTATCCTTTGCACGCGGACCAAGCTCCGTGGCATCCATATTATATTTTTCCGCAAAGAATCCGGACATGTATTTTGTCTGGAAATCTTCCAGAGCCTTATAGTCATACGGCTCGATCAGATCCATGGCTTCATCCGGCATTGCAATAGATGCATCTACCGGCAGTTTTTCGAAATCGATCGTTGCATCTCGCTCCACCTGATACAGAGACGTCTCCGTGTATTCATAGTTTCCGCTTCTCCATGTCCGTATCTTGCTTCCTGTTGCCCTGATATCATAATGGCAGTCGAAATCATACAGAAAAAACGGGATATACATACCTTCAATCTCTGACAGCTTTGCATCAGACAGAAAATCCGCCGGAATAAATGCAGATTTCGCATAGCGTGCCCGGATCCTCTCCTGCACTTCCTTTTTCCCGAGCTTAAATGGAAGGATCACATGCGGCTTATAGCAGCCTTCCGTCCGTTCTTCAAAAATCACATAAGTTCCGCAATGCTCACATTTAACCGCGGACATATAATCTCCCGGCTTCAGCTCACCGCCGCAGTTCATGCAGACAGCCATTCCACCGCCCGGTGCAAGTTCTTCGCTGTCCTGGCTGTCGCAATAAGGACAGTACATCGTACCCTTTTCCGGGGAATAAACTGCGTTTGCACCGCAATTTCTACATTTATAAATCATATCCTTCTCCTTCTGCTTTTCCGTCTTTACACAGCTATCCTACCCTTAGCCATAAAGCTTGTTCTTTCAAACAAGCAGTTTTCACTTACTGCTCACGGAATACCAGTTCTCCGCCTTCCATGCTGTCTACGATCGCAAGTGATTCCAGACGGATCCCTCTGTCCCTGATCAGCTTTCCGCCCTGCTGGAAGCCCTTCTCAATGGCAATTCCGATACCTTCTACTGTTGCGCCTGCACTCTGTACAAGATCGATCAGACCTTCTAAGGCACATCCGTTTGCAAGGAAATCATCTATGATCAATATATGATCTTCCGGGTTCAGATATTTCTTCGATACGATCACATCGTATACTCTCTGATGGGTAAATGACTGGATCTTTGTAGAATAAACATCTCCGTCAATATTGATGCTCTGTGCCTTCTTGGCAAAAACAACCGGCACATCAAAATACTGTGCCACGATACAGGCAATCCCGATACCGGACGCTTCGATTGTCAGAATCTTATTGACCTTGCAGTCTGCAAACAGTCTTTTAAACTCCTTGCCCATCTCATTAAACAATGCAATATCCATCTGATGATTCAGGAAATTATCTACCTTCAACACATTTCCCGGCTTCACAATTCCATCCTTCTTGATTCTCTCTTCTAACAATTTCATAGCCTAGCTGCCTCCATTATCACTTGTCATGCATTTTATGCACTTATTATTTAAAATTGTACTCTATTTTCCGTCAGATTTCCACATAAATTGTCAAATATATTCATCTTGTGACAGCATTCTTTTTTCAAACTGTATATTGTATTCATTTTAACATTCTGCTATACTAAGTTGAAATTTGATGGTAAGCATACTACATTTTTAATATTGGTCAGTTTTCAGGCTGACTCATCCTATGTATGAGATACGACTTACCGCGAATAATATGCAATTTGCAAAAATGCAGGAGGAGTAAAAATGAGAAATTTAAAGAAATTTGTAGCACTTTCATTAGTAGCCGGCATGACACTGCTTGCAGGCTGCGGCAGCAAAGTTCCGGAGAATACAGTCAATTCTGTAGATGATCTTCCGGGCAAGACGATCGGTGTACAGCTCGGTACAACAGGTGATATTTATGCATCTGATTATGAAGAGCCTGCAGATGCCGACACACCTGCTTCCAAGATCGAACGTTACAACAAAGGAAACGATGCTGTTCAGGCATTAAAGCAGGGCAAGATCGACTGCGTTATCATCGACGAGCAGCCTGCTAAGGCATTTGTTGAGAAGAATGACGATCTGAAGATCTTAGATGAAGAATTCGCAGTAGAGGAATATGCGATCTGTATTTCCAAGGATAACAAAGACTTAACAGAAAAGATCAACGGCGCACTTGCCGAATTAAAGGAAGACGGTACTTTAAACCAGATCACAGCTAACTACATCGGTGATGATACAAAGGGCACATGTCCTTATGAATCTCCTGAAAATGTAGACCGCTCCAACGGTACTCTGACAATGGCAACAAACGCTGCTTTCGAGCCATACGAATACTACGAAGGAAACGAAATCGTTGGTATCGATGCTGATATGGCACAGGCACTTTGCGATAAGCTTGGTTATGAACTGAAGATTGAAGATATGGAATTCGATTCTATCATCAACGCTGTACAGTCCGGTAAAGCTGATATGGGTGTTGCAGGTATGACTGTTACAGAAGATCGTTTAAAGAATATCGACTTCTCTGATCCATATACAACTGCTACACAGGTTATTATCGTAAGAAAATAGGTGAACATAATTGAGTGATTTTATTGCAAGCTTTCAACAAAACTTTATAGATGAATCCCGCTATCTGTACCTGCTGCAAGGTCTTGGTACTACTCTGTTGATCACGGCGTTTGCCGCGATCATCGGAATCATCCTCGGCTTTCTGGTTGCAGTGATCCGGTCTACGTATGATCAGACAGGAAAGATGAAATTCTTAAATGCGATCTGTAATATCTACCTGACAGTGATCCGTGGTACTCCGACCATGGTACAGCTTTTGATCATGTATTACGTGATCTTCGCTTCTTCCAACTTAAATAAAGTTGTAGTTGCGTTTCTGGCATTTGGTATCAACTCCGGCGCTTACGTTGCAGAAATCGTACGTTCCGGTATTATGTCCATTGACCGCGGTCAGTTAGAAGCCGGCAGAAGCCTTGGTTTTTCTTATGCAAGCACCATGTGGTACATCATTATGCCACAGGCATTTAAAAATGTATTACCTGCCCTTGCAAACGAATTTATCGTATTGTTAAAGGAAACTTCCATCTGCGGATACATCGGTCTGATGGATCTGACACGTGGCGGTGATATCATCAGAAGCCGTACTTATAATGCGTTTATGCCTCTTTTGGCAGTAGCACTGATTTACCTGATTCTGGTCATGATCCTTTCAGCCTTAGTCAGACAGTTAGAAAGGAGGCTGCGTAACAGTGAGCGATAAATCATTATTTCATGTAGAAGGACTTTGTAAATCATTTGGCAACGGTCTTGTGCTTGACCATATTTCTACAGATATCGAAAAAGGTGAGGTTGTCGTTATCATCGGTCCATCCGGTTCCGGTAAATCAACCTTCCTGCGTTCCCTCAATCTTCTGGAAATGCCTACGGGCGGCAAGATCTACTTTGAGGGCAATGATATCACAGATAAGCATTTGAATATTGATGCCTATCGTCAGAAGATCGGAATGGTCTTCCAGCACTTTAATCTGTTCCCGCATATGACGATCTTAAAGAATCTGACGCTTGCTCCCATGAAGCTGCAGGGGATGTCCGAAAAGGATGCAAAAGAGCTTGCCATGCAATATCTGGAGCGCGTTGGACTTTCCGATAAGGCAGATGCCTATCCAAGCCAGTTATCCGGCGGTCAGAAGCAGCGTATCGCGATCGTGCGTGCTCTGTGTATGAACCCTGAGGTACTGCTCTTCGATGAACCAACCTCCGCTCTGGATCCGGAAATGGTCGGTGAGGTATTGGCCGTTATCAAGGATCTGGCATACAACGGTATGACAATGCTGATCGTCACGCACGAAATGGGATTTGCAAAAGAAGTTGCAAGCCGTGTCATGTTTATTGATGAAGGCAAGATTCTGGAAGAAAACACACCGGAAGAATTGTTTGATCATCCGCAGAGCGAACGACTGAAATCGTTTCTGGCGAAGATTTTATAGAATGTTTTAAAGTTATATTAAAAAAGGGGTGTATCTGTAATAAGCAATCGATAGTGTAGCCGACCGAGATTTATCGGTCACTTTACCGGAGCGAGCGATCACAAAGCTTTGATGAAATGTAATGGATTTGCTTGTCAAATCCATTATGCAGACACCGAGCATCGGTGAAACCGATTATACATGCTCGGTGTTTCCCGTGACGGGAGCCCGGTAAAATGTGACTCAGATAAATCGCAGGGTAGGCAAACGTGATTGCGTTTACAGATACAACCCTTTTATACTATATTCGTTGCAGATACATTACATTTACGGGAACTTTACATTTGATGGCGGACTACGAGGTATTCGTTGTCAAGCTGGTAGTATGGGCAGTCGCGTACGCTGTCTGCCATAAAACGTGCCATTTCATCTTCATCTAAATCCATGTCACAGCAATAACACTCATAATCTTCGTCATATACGTAATTCACACAGGAATCACAGCTGGATTCGCTTCTTTTCTTTTCCATATTTGTCACCTACTCTTTTTTTCGTATTTGTATATCTTTCATGTCACCATATCGTTTTTGGCTCCTGACACTATATCCGTGCTTCTGTGCCTCTAAACTGTTTCCCCGATTCAGCATCATGATCATAAATCATAGCACATTCCCGCCGCAGCTACATATCATATAGTAATAAATGATCAGAAAGTGAGCATCTTATGAACGATTCTATAGGATGTAATTCTTCTACCTGTCCTACCATTGGTTCCCAATCCGCAACCGTCTGTCTGCCTGTTTCGATCAGTCCTTATGCAGTCACCGGTCCTGCCTGTGTGAAATGCCGTGGCAGCGCAGTCATCAATCATACCTGTATGGACTGTAAAGGAATAGTCAATGGAAAATGTGATTTTGTCATTTCCCAAAAGATCCAGATCGATCTTCCTGTCGAATTTGGTGCAACTGTTAAGGTTGGCGATACTTATGTGGACTGCGACTGCAGTCCCTGCAGAGATGCCTGTCCGTTAGAAGGGCAGCCATGCAGCTTAGAAGCTGCTGACGAAGCACGATAAGAGCTTCTATGGAGCCTCGCCCATGAAAATGGGCGAGGCAGATGCATTACATTATTCAAAATAGCCGATGTAGCGGACTTTGTATTTACCATGCGGAAACAGGTATTCGTATAAGTCGATGAAATAATCATCCGTCATGCTTGCGATATAGTCCACAACAATATCGTCTACCGGTTCGTCCTCATATGCAAAATCTTTTGCATAATATTTCGTATGCTCTCTGATATATTCCATATGATGTTTATAAATAACAGACGTTTTGTCATGATTGACCAGATCTTCACGCAGTTTTTCATAAATTGCATCAAACATCGGATAAATCTGCTCATCAAATATCTTGCGGTTACTGTCGTGCGCATAGATCCGTTCGTAATTTTCCTTCTTCCCGATGGAAAATGCCTCATAAAACTCCGGATCCATCTGCAGATATGGTTTTCCATAAGACCGTTCAATGATATTGACAGTCATATTATGGATGATCTCCGCATTGATCTTACCGATTCCCCTGTCCTCAAACGCCTCATCATCTGCGATCAGACCGAGCTTGACCGCATCCTGTCTGTCTTTCCCCAGATATGCAATAATATCGGAAACACGCATGACACAGCCTTCCAGTGTAGCAGGAATCAACTTCTTCGTAGCGCCCTTCTCCGTATAACACATTTCCATCTTCTGATCAAACACCTTAAAATCCGTATACGCCTGTGGCTTATATGCCTGCATTTCCATCTCGCCATTATGGCAGATGATCCCATCCAGTGTCTGCAGGCTTAAATTCACAGGAAAGATTCTGTCAAGCACCCTCGCACTGTGAATATTATGGTTAAAATAGCGTCCTGTATGATCATGATAAATCTGGCTGAGCTTCCGCTCCCCCTCATGTCCAAACGGCGTATGACCGATGTCATGTCCGATTGAAATTGCCTCGATCAGATCCAGATTCAGGTTCAGCGCCTGTCCAATGTTACGCGCTGTTCTCGATACAAGCTGTACATGAGATGCGCGTCTGGAAATATCATCATTTTTATACAAAGAAAACACCTGTGTTTTATCCGCATAACGATTGTAATATGGGATATGCATGATCTTTTCACAATCCCTGACAAATGCCGGGCGCCAGATTGTCTGCTTATCATGTGCCATATCCCGGCGGATCGCAGCATCATCGGAACATGCATATGGATTTTTTACATGATTCTCCCTGTCTTCCCGAATCCGTTCCTCAAGTTCTTTGGAAAGTGGTATATAATTTTTTGTCTGGCTCATTCTTTTCCCCCTGTTTTCCTTTCTGCTGCTCCCGATCAGAACATCTGGTGTTTTAGTATCTGCATCACTTTATCGTAATTTTCCGGCTGATGCGGGAAAGTACAATCGGTACAGACCTTGATCTTTTTCCCGTCCTTTTCCAGATAATGATAATTTCCCGGACACTTAAGCGTATACAACGGGCAGTAACAAAACAGACAATTCAGTTCCTCAATTCCCTTATGGCACGGATAATACTGGCATGCCCTGTTTTTAAAATAGCGGTAGGAATCATTCATTTTCTATTTTGCTCCTTTCCTTTTTCTGTTCCAATTTCTGCACTGTTCCACAAAATTTATAACAAAATCAGGGCAGGACGGATAATACAGGTGCGGGAATCCGATAAAATGTGATCTGTCTGCATGGATACATGTCCAGCTTCTTTTCCCGACCGGCTTTCCGGCTATACAATCACATCCGTTATTTGTACTGTCAAAGTAATGGAATTCATGTCCCCTGATCTGCTCTCCCTGTCGGAGTAATCCTTCTTGTCCCTGCTCCGGTTCTATTGTAACATATCCAAACCGGATCAGTCTTTCTTTTTTTTCGCATACGCCCGTTATAGCACCGGCCATCGGATATTCTTTTCCATCCGCCGTGATCAGCTTCTCCTGCAGATACATAAAGCCGCCGCACTCTGCCAGTACCGGTTTACCTTCCAGATATTGTTCTCTGATTTCATTTCGCATGTTTTTATTTGCTGTCAGTTGCCCGGCAAACAGCTCCGGATACCCGCCTCCCAGAAGCAGACCATCCAGATCAGGCGGAAGTGTCTGATCCTTAAGCGGTGAAAAATACACAAGCTCTGCCCCCGCTTCCTGCAGCATATGAAGATTGTCCGCATAATAAAAACAGAACGCTTCATCTCTTGCCACTCCGATTCTGACAGAAGTGTTAGCTGTATAATTTCCGGTCTTTCCGGCTTTTTCTGTCTTATATTGTGACGTGTATGTCATTTTATGTGCATTTATTTCTGGCATGAGATGCGCTTCTGTCACTTGCCTCTCCTGCATCTCCGGTGCCATGTTTGCCAGCTCTACGATCTGTTCAACACGGACTGTTTTTTCCAGTGCCTGTGCTGCAGATTGCACCTGTTCTTTTATATCTTTTATTTCCGCAGGAAGCTGCAAGCCCAGATAACGGCTCTCCCATTTCTGCTCCTGTTCCGGAAAACAGCCCAATACAATCACGCCTGTTTCTTTTTCTATCACAGGTGTTATGGTCTTGCAGAACATTTCGGATATCCTGTTTAAAATGACACCTTTGATCAAATTTTTCTCATCCAGTGCCAGAAATCCTTTGATCTGTGCCACGACAGAATACCCCATTCCTTTTGCATCGATCACAAGGATCACAGGTGTTTGTAAATCACTTGCAAGCTCATAAGCAGATGCCTGCTTTGTAATTCCCCCCAGTCCATCATACAGTCCCATGGCACCTTCTATCACCGAAATATCATAACTGTTATCAAATTGAAATAATTTTCTGACCTGATCCTTTTCCGAGAAAAACGGATCCAGATTTTTAGACGGGATTCCCAGAACGGTCGTATGAAACATCGGATCAATATAATCCGGTCCGCTTTTAAACGCACCTACATGATATCCGCGCATCTGCAGTGCCTGTAATAAAGCACATGTGATATATGTTTTTCCGCTCCCACTCTTTGGTGCGGCGATCATAATTCTGGGATATGTCATGCTTCTTCTCCTTGCCTGCTTCTTTATTTCCTGATTTCCCGGTATCTGTTCCTCGGATTATATGCTACCTGTATCTTTTTGATATTCTAATAGGATGACGCCAGGGTCAAAAGTTCTAAACACACGGGAGCTTTAGACCTCGACATCCTATGATAATGTCTCCGAAAATGTAAATGCATATATATATACCGGATTTGCCGCCTGCAGCATATGATAACCGCCAAGCTGCTTCGTTTTCGTTACTGAAAGCTGCAGAATTTCCTCCTGCTCAACCGGCAATTCTTTTAACAGTTCCTGCATCTGACAAATTGTTTCCATGCTGACCGCATTGACCACGATCCGCATATGGTTGTTTTTCCGATATAATGTCCACAGGATTTCCCGCAGATTTCCCTTGCTGCCTCCAATAAAAGCATGTGTCGCCACAGGCAGATCTTCCAGTCCATCCGGTGCTTTTGTCCTGATACAGTTTACATTATGTAAACCGAACTGTTTGCAGTTTTCTTCCAGCAGAGAAACAGCTTCTCCATTTACTTCCATGGCATATACCTGCACACGCGGCGACAGTGCTGCGATCTCCACCGATACAGAACCTGTTCCGCTTCCAATATCATATACAACCGCATCCTCTGTTAAATGTAATTTGCATATAGAAACCGACCTGACTTCTTCTTTCGTCATCGGAACCTGTCCCCGGATAAACATATCATCTGGATAGCCCGGTGTCAGTCTGTGCTTCTTCGGTTGCTCGTTGATAAGCATACCAGCGTACAGCCCTTCTTCCGGCTTATCCTGCAGCTGATCCTGCGGATCTTCCTGCAAACTGTTCTGTAGACTATCTTGCCAACCATCGTTATGATCTCTGTTCATCAGTTTACATAATTCATCTACTGTCAGACATCTGACCCACTCCTGCGGATAAGAAAGCTGATATCCAAGATATATTTTTAAGTTTTTCCATTCTTCTTTTGCAAATTCGCTGCTCAGCAGATTCCCGATTTCCTCCACATCTGCCACGCCGGATGTCAGGAAAAAGGTTTTTTTCTCATGCTTTGCCGCATCCAGCAATCTGCTCTTCCACAAAGCAGGATCCACACCATGGGTTGATAAGATCTTTGCATCCTGCCAGCTGATCCCTGTCCGGGCGGAAAGCACGGAAAGCGAAGAAATCCCCGGCAGTACTTCTGCCTTTCCCATTCCTTTATGTTTACATAATTCATTATATAATTTTTCACAGCCACTGTAAAATCCTGTGTCACCGGAAAACAAAATTACGATTTTTGCACTGTTTTCGTGTATATTTTCAATCAAAGGAATGATATCTTTTGATAAATAACAGTTGTATGTTTTTACATTTTGTTTACATAATTTCTTTATACTTTCTACCATGCGTTTTGCGCCAAACACATAATCAGCTTCTGCGATCCGATTTCTGACTTCCTCTGTCAGCAATGCTTCTGCTCCCATACCGATTCCCGCCAGCGTGATCTGCAGGTTCCGTTGCTGCTCCTGTTTCTTTTCCTGCTCTTTATTTTCTTGACATTCATGAACTTTCTGGTAAACTACCTCTTCTGTTTTTGTGTCATACAGGTCAAACAGATCCTGTCCTTCTTGCGTCTTTTTATGCGATGGATCTGTCACGCTTTCCAGCCTTCTAAGCTGCTCCAGCACTTCGTCCATATCCATAACAGGTGTTTTTTCATCTGGTCTGAGAATGATATAGCTTGGAATCTGCGCCTCACCAGCGGCTGCGAGCTTTGTATCCTCTCCGCCGGTTTTACCGCTTTCCTTGGTAACCAGAACAGATGCCTGATATTGCCTGATCATGGCAAGATTCATTTCTTTGGAAAACGGTCCCTGCATGGCAATGATCTGCCTACCCTCCAGTCCGTTTCTGACGCACTCCTGCAGGCTTTCCATCCCGGGAAGCACACGTACGACCAGTCTTTTTCTGATCGTTTCCTCCCGGCAAAAAGCAGAAAGTTCTTTGCTTCCTGTTGTCAGAAAGATCTTGCCTTCTGTTTTCTTTAACGCTTCCACACAGGCAGCTGTATTTTGAAAATATTTCCTTGCCATGTAATTCTGTTCTTCTGCCTGCTGTTCTCCTGTCTGTCGTTCTCCTGTCTGTCGTTCTCCTGCCTGTCGTTCTCCTGCCTGTCGTTCTCCTTCTTCCCCGGGAATCTTTTCTCTCCCCAGCCTGAAATAGGGAATATCCAATCCCTTCAGACTTTCCCGGATATTCACAGATACCTCCGTTGCAAACGGATGTGTGGCATCTACTACCGCCAGATACTGCTCATTTTCACACTTTAGGCGCATCTGTTCTGCTGTCATTCTGCCCTGTAAAATACAGATATACGGCGAAATCTTTTCATCCATGATCTGTCTGCCATATTCCGTTGCCACACTGATGTCACAGTAAATACGCTCTCTGGCAAGCTCCTGTGCCAGTTCTCTGCCTTCTGTTGTTCCCGCATAGATCAAAACTTTTTTCATATCCGATACCCTCGCCCTGTTACCAGCTTATCTCCCATGATCACAGACTTAGAATTTCCAATAAATACAGTGGTAAACATATTAACCGGCGTTTCTCTGAGCTGACCAAGCGTCAGCACATGCGCCCTGGTTCCGTCTCTTCCTATATTTTCCACATAACCGCAGGCTCTGTCCGGTGATGCGCCTGCAGTTAACATAATATCGCATGCCCGTTTGAGATGATCCCTGCGCTTATGGCTGGACGGATTGTAAACAGCGATCGCAAAATCTCCCTGCACAGCCGCTGTCAGGCGTTTCTCGATCTGTTCCCACGGTGTCAGCAGATCACTCAGGCTGATCACACAGTAATCATGATTGAGTGGTGCACCCAGAACCGCCGCTCCGCTGTTTGCTGCTGTGATCCCCGGCAGCACGACAAGCTCCATCTGCTGATACGCCTTATTTTCCTGTTGCAGTTCATACATCGGGGCTGCCATTCCATATACGCCCGCATCTCCGCTGCATACCATAGATACTGTTTTACCTTCGCCTGCAAGTGAAAAACAGATCCTGCAACGTTCGATCTCCTGCCGCATCGGTGTTGTCACAAATTCTTTATCCGGGTAAGATGCTCTCAGCAGATCCACATAAACCGTATAGCCTACGATCACATCACTTGCTTCCAGCGCATCTTTCGCCTGCTGCGTCATCATTTCCTGACTGCCCGGTCCCATTCCGATAATGTAGATGATGGATTCTTCTTTTGATTTATTTTTTTTCACTTTCATGTTGTCTTCTTCTACTTCAGCTTCATTTTTTATATGATCTGTCATTGTTGTGATCCTCTTCATACCATTTCTTGCTTTTCTGTTCTTTTGGACGAACCTGATTTATCTTTCTATTTGCAATTTCATACTTTTTCGTACTTTTTATTACTTTAGGATGATTTTTTTCTCTATTTTTATCTCATTCCTTTTGATCTGATGCCGTCTTTAGTCCTTTTTTCACCCTATATTGTAGATTTGCATTATTTAGGACGAATTTTCATTTCTACTCGCTCACAGTTTCATACTTTTTTCTTATATTTACTAATTTTAGAGGAAGAATATCCCATTGGTATCTATATGCTTCATACATTTTCTCATTTTTCTGTTGTTTTGGGCGAATATTCCTGAAAATGTAAAGAAATATCCGTTTTCTTTCAGGATATATCCCGGAATATGCTATCTTGGCAAGACAAGAAATCCAGTTTCTCCGGAATTCTCTCCGCTACCGCCAGCGTCATGCCATCTTCTGCAATCTTTCTTTGCAGAAGCCGGCCCTTTCCAAGACAAACTGCTGCCCTCTCGCATACACTTCCGACTCCCGTTGTTTCTTTTACAAAATCAGATTCGGAAAACGAGCCTTCTACCTGTGAAAGCACCTCGCTGCTATATGTGATGAGCGGTATGCCATAATACTGTGCCAGTTCCTGCAGCCCCACCTCTTCCGCTTTTAAATCTATGCTTGCAATCGCATAACAGTCTCTGCGCTGCTCCTCCGTTACATGATGCTCCACAAAGTTTCTCAGTTCTGTCAGGCTTTTTCCCTTTTTACAGCCTATCCCCAGCACATAAGGCTTTGCTGTCAGATACAATACCTCTGTATTTTTTCTTACCTCATTTTGTTTCCTTATCTTATTTTGCATTGTAGAGATTACAAGATCAGGGCTTAGATCAGATCTGGTTCTCCCCTCATATAAGACAAGCCCCTCCGGCAGTTCCGCTTCGCTTATCTGAAATGAGAAAGCCTCGTCTAACTGCACAGACACCTGTTGCCCACGCAGCAGCTTATCGGAAATATACCGGATGCCATCCCTGTTTTCAATGCGAAGCCCGTTCTTTTTTGCAAATACATCAACCGCAAATATATGATTCACATCTGTCGCCGTTGTCAGCACCGGTTCTGCCCCTGTCGCTTCTGCCAGCCTGCAGGCAAGCTCGTTTGCCCCGCCGATGTGCCCTGACAGGAGCGGAATGATATGCTTCCCCTTTTCATCCATCACAAGCACCGGGCTGTCTGTCAGCTTATCCTGCACAAAGGGTGCTATTGCACGAACCGCTATTCCACAGGCACCGACAAACAGGATGGGCTGATGATCTGCAAACGCCTCCCCTGTCCATTCCTGCAGTGGCTCGTCCTCCCGCCATTTCAGATGAAGAGACGGCATTTTTTCTATTAATTTTTCCGTGGTCTGTCTTCCCTGCTTTGTAAACGCACAAACTCTGATTACCATGTTGCTTTCCCATTCTCATCCATGTTTTATCGGATGCTTCCTTAACTATCAGCTCGTCTTTTTCTGAATTCTGTTTCAAAATCAGGTGCATATAACCGCGATTTTTCATAGCCTGCATGTGCGATCACATCACCCACCAGAACGATCGCAGTCTTGGTGATACCGTGCTCTGCTGCAGTCTGTGCTAACTTTTCGATCGTGGTCACAAAGCACGCTTCCTCCGGCCAGGTTGCCTTATATACAAGTGCTGCAGGTGTTTCTGCCGGATAACCGCCCTCTGTCAGCCGCCCGGAAAGCTCTTCCAGCATTCCCGTGCTTAAATAGATCGCCATACTCGCCTGATGTGCGGCAAAGCTTTCTATGCTTTCCTTTGGTGGCACCTTTGTCTTTCCTTCCATCCGTGTGATAATCAGCGACTGTGAAATACCGGGCAGCGTGTATTCCAGATTCAATGACGAAGCCGCTCCAAAGCATGCACTTACCCCGGGGCAGCTTTCATAAGTGATCCCTTTTTCATCCAGAAGATCCATCTGCTCCCGCACTGCGCCATATATACTTGGCTCGCCCGTGTGCAGTCTGACAACCGTCTTTCCCGCTTTCTCTGCATTTTCCATCACTGCGATCACTTCATCCAGCGTCATATAGGCACTGTTGTGTATTTCACAATCTTCTTTTGCATATGTCAAAAGCTCCGGATTGACAAGTGATCCTGCATAAATGATCACATCTGCCTTTTCCAGCAGATTTTTACCACGTACTGTGATCAGATCTGCCGCTCCGCTGCCTGCTCCTACAAAATAAACCATTTCCGTTTCCTCTTCCTACAATCTAATCTATCAGTTTCCATTCTTCTTCATCAAAGCCTCCAGCATAGCCTCTGCGCCACTACTCTCAGCTAACAATCCATATCCGTTTGCATACATCATACACTCGATCTGCAGCCTGCCTGCTGCCCGTTTTTGCAGATAAAACATGATCTTTTCCATCAGTATCTGCATGGTCTTTTGCAGATTACCGCCTTCCTGCAAAATACGGATGCCTTCCTCCGTTGTAACTGCCTCCAGAATCTCCAGTGCCTGCGTTTTACTGCCGCCGCTTTTCAATGCCGCTGCTGCAAGCAGCTCCATTCTGCAATCCCCCTCTTTGGAATGCGTATTCATAATACCACCGGATACTTTTACCAGCTTACCGATATGTCCTGTTAAAAGCATACCACAAAATCCTGTTTCTGCCGCCATATCGATCGTATTTCCGATAAAATTGGAGCATTTCACACTTTTATCCAGATCGTAAGCAAAGGCTTCCTTCATAAAATCAAGTCCATAGTTACCCGGCGTTACCGCTATCATCTGCTGTCCCATTGCCTTTTTCTGCCTGAGTTCGACCTGTATTGTATCAAGCAGTGCCTGACTGCTCATCGGCTCCACGATCCCGCTTGTTCCCAGAATAGATATACCACCCGTGATGCCAAGTCTTGGATTAAAGGTCTTCTGTGCAATCTCTTCGCCTTCCGGAACAGAAATGGTTACCTGCAGCTTTCCGTTATAATCACAAAGCGCACAGATCCTTCGCACTTCCTTTTCGATCATTTCCCGCGGCACATGATTGATCGCCGCTTCCCCAACCGGCTGATCCAGCCCCGGCTTTGTTACTCTGCCGACGCCTTTTCCGCCACGTATGATGATCTGCTGCACAGCATCAGTCTTATCTTTCTGCAGGCTTTCTTTTTGCAGGAAGGCAACTTCTGCGACAATATGCGCGCCTGTCGTGATATCCGGATCATCTCCACCATCTTTTACGATCGCACAGGCTGCACTGCTCTCATTTATACTTATGTCAACCAATTTGGCAGTATAAGAAATCCCTTTTGGCGTCAGGATCGTCATTTCTTCCTTCTTTCTGCCTGTCAGAAGCATATAACATGCCGCCGCTGCTGCTGCCGCCGCGCAGCTTCCCGTTGTAAAGCCATATCGCATCATGTCGCCTCCCTTCTATTATTCCAGCTCATATTCCATCACATTTTGCCAATCTGTCTTATTTCCAGATTTCCTTTTATCTGTCTCTCAGTCCATATAAGAGCCCGTTGCAGATAGCGGCGGCGATATTACTGCCGCCTTTTCTGCCGCGATTGACAATATAAGGAACATCTGTTTCCATGATCAGCTCTTTGGCAGCCACCACATTTACAAAACCAACCGGAACACCGATCACAAACGCCGGTTTGAAAATGCCCTCCTGCATCATCTCATATAATGAGATCAATGCTGTCGGTGCATTTCCGACTGCAAAAATAACAGGCTTCTCAAGCTTTGCAGCACGTTCCATACTGACTGTGGCACGCGTTACCCCTCTTGTCTTTGCCTCCTGTGCCACATCCTCATCCGCCATGAAACAATGTACCTGACCACCAAGATCTGCCAGCACCTTTTTGTTGATTCCCGCCTTTGCCATATTTGTGTCCGTCACAATATCAGCACCGTTTTGCAGGAGTGTTCTGGCTGTTTCGATCGCATTTTCCGAATACGTCATGGTGTCTGCATACTCAAAATCCGCACTTGTATGGATCACACGCATTGTAATGGGTGCTTCCTCTTCCTTTATCGTAATATGCCGCATTGCAAGCTCTTCTGCAATGATGGCAAAACTTCTTTTTTCGATGTCTCCGGGTTTTACGAATTCAAGCTCTTTCATGGTATCTTATTCCTCTTTTCTATTTCCCCGCTTGCTTTATTCTGCTTAGCATAAAATTTCTGCCATTGCATCAAGCAGCATCCGGTTCTCCTCAGATAACTTTACTGCCACTCTGTAATATCCATCTGTAAGCCCCGGGTAATCACTGCAATCCCGGATCATTATCTGTTTCCTGAGTAATCCGGCTTTTAATCCAGCCTCTGCTGCCTGCTCCGGCCCAGCCTGACAATCCGTAGCAGGCTTCTTACATAATCTCTTTTCACTGCCATGATTCCGGTCTGTGCTTTTCTGTCTGCCGTATTGGTTTACATAAAACAATATATAATTTGTATCTGACGGATATACCTTGCAGCCCAGCTTTTCAAGTTCCCGGCCCATACGTTCGCGTTCCGACCCGATCAGCCTGCATGCCCTCTCCAGATACCTCGTATCCGCAAGTGCTGCCACTCCTGCAGCCTGTGCAAGTGTTGATACGTTCCATTCCGGTAACTGCTTTTGTACGCTGCTTAAAACTGCCTGCTTTCCGACCAGATATCCCAATCTGATGCCTGGCATTGCAAACGTTTTTGTAAAAGCACGCAGGATCAGCAGTTTTTCATAGCTGTCAATCTCCCGCACCATAGAATACTGCGCTGCCTGCCCGGTCAGCTCCATGAAACATTCATCCAGCACAAGATATGTATCCGTCTTTTCACAAACCGTCAATAATCGCCGGATATACGCCGGTTCTGTCAGCTTACCGGTCGGATTGTTTGGCGTTGTCAGAAACAACAGCTCCGGTTTTTCCTCTTTTATCCTTGTCTCCAGATTTCTGCCATATTCCTCTGTAAAAGCAAACCCATCCGCTTCCGACAGCGGAACACGGATCACTTCTGTTCCAATTGCCTGCAAAGCCGTCTCATACCCGGAAAAGCAGGGAGCTGACAACAGCGCCTTTTGAGGACGCAGCATATGACACACAGCCAGAATCAGTTCGCTGGCGCCATTCCCGCACAAAATCTGCTCCGGTCTGATCCCCAGGCAGTCTGCAAGCTTTATACGAAGCTTCTGACATTGCAGATCAGGATACTGCATTGCAAGATCACCACTGTTTTCCATGACCTGCCTCACCGCATCAGGTAATCCAATCGGATTTATGTTAACCGAAAAATCATATGTTACCTGCTGCCGATAAATATCTCCACCGTGCATTTCTGTCTCCTTTCCGGATTCCTGCTTCTTTTCCTTCCACTGTTCAGCTCTACAAAGCCTGATACCTGATGACAACTGATCATAGGATCTGATTTATGACAGCCCACACCATCATAATGCATAGCAGACAGGAAAATGCCGTCCTGTACAACAGTTTATTGGCGCGTCTGATATCCTCCGGCTCAATTTCTCTTCGGGGGTCCCCGATATAGGGCTTTTCCACTAACTTTCCAAAGTAATAGGAAGGACCTGCCAATCTGAGCCTCAGTGCCCCCGCACAGGCAGCTTCTGTCTGCGCCGAATTGGGACTTGCATGCTTTCTCCGATCCCGCAGATAAACTCTTTTCGCTTCTTTTGCGCTATAGTCCTTTCCAAGCAGGCTGCATGACAGAATCATCAGCCACGCACTGATCCGGGAAGGAAGATAGTTCAGCACATCATCCAGTTTTGCTGCACATCTGCCAAAATCGAGATATTTATCATTTTTATACCCGATCATGGAGTCCATTGTATTGACAGCCTTATAAAAAAATCCTGCCACAGGACCTCCGACCGCCAGATACAGCATCGGCGCGATCACACCATCGGATGCATTTTCCGCTATCGTTTCTACTGCAGCCCTCGTCACTCCTGCCTCATCCAGCGTTTGTGTATCTCTGCCAACGATCATGGAAACCGCATATCTGGCTTCCTCTATTGTCCCATGTATCAGTGCGGTATACACCTTTTCGCTTTCTACCCGCAGGCATTTCAGTGCCAGAAGCTGATAGGTCATTACAGCTTCTGCCAGACAGCCCAGATACGGGTGCAAATAGTAAGCCCCAAGTAATATAACTGCAGCCACAAGCACTGTTAAAAGACAGACCGTTACCACCAGCACTGCTCCGTTTCGTCTTTTTACCACGCCTGTATCTGTCTGCCGCAGTAAACACTTTCGCAACATGTCGATCAGATGTCCGATCAGCCGGATGGGATGTGGCAGCCAGTGCGGATCTCCGCATAAAAGATCCAATATAAATCCTGCCAAAAAAGCAATGATGTGATATTTCATGGTTCTATTCTCCTCACTGCCTGTATTTTTCCTGCTCCTTCATATTGAAATGCATAACCTGCCAGATTCGGTACCTGATATGCAAAATAATCATCCTGCATCAGACAGGAAAGTATTGCCATAATACTGCCTCCATGCACCACTGCTGCAATCTGCCCGCAATTTTCCTGCCATGCCTGCTCTGTCATCTGCCGAAAGCCCTCCATGGTGCGTTTGATAAAACATTCCCTGTCTTCTCCCTCCGGAAATGGCAGTCTGCCATCACTGTCTATCCATGCCTGATAAGCCGGATCCGCCGAAAGTTCCATATAGTTTTTTGCTTCAAACCGCCCAAAGTCCATTTCACGCAGTTTATCTATCACAACCTGCTCCTGCCCCGGAAACAACAGCTCTGCGGTCTGTCTGCACCGCAGCATCGGACTGACAAACAGCTTCTGTGAACCGGCAATGACCTCCTGCTCCAGTCTTTTTTGAAGAGCGTTGATCTTCCGCATGCTTTCCGTATCATCCAAAAGCAATGGTTCGTCTGTTTTTCCAATATATCGTTTTTCCAGATTTCCCTGTGTCTGCCCATGTCTGAGCAGCAATACCTCAAGCTTCATTTCTTCTCCTCATGCCGGTTTGTCAGCTGCATACATCCTGCTGCCATTTTCCCACTCATTCATCTGCACCGTCTACAGGCAGTCCTCAATTGTTTCCTGATCCATCATTTAATGCTCTTTATACACTGACCAAGTCCACATAAAATACGGACTACGGTTTCTGCCTGTTCTGCCAGCTCTGTCAGAATTCTTCCTGTTACCTCCCGGTAATCCCGCTCCGCCTTTTCGACCGGGACGATACCATTTCCGATCTCATCACAGATAAAGCAGACCTTCTCATGCCTCTGATCGATATCCAGAAGCTCTGCCAGGATTTCAGCCTGCGTCTTTCCTTTCGCCAGCTCCGCCGCTATGATCCGATGTAAATGATTGCAGATCACGATACGACCGTTATCCCCCTGCACATCAGTTTCTTCCTGATCCCGGTCTCCCGGCTTATCTGCCTGTACCCTTTCTGTACACATCCCGCTTTTCGTTTGCTGCCAGCTATTTTCATCATAAATCTGCGCCCCGGGATACTTTTTTCTGACATATGTCAGCTTTCCCTGCGCATACCCGCCGATATATAATTCCATCTATCTTACCCTATTTGTTCTTTCTTATCTGTTTCTAACTACCTACAAAAGAGACAACACGCCAAGCCCGATCACTACCGCAAGTTCAGATGTTGTTACAAAATAACCTGCCAGATCGCCTGTGATTCCGCCAAACTGCTTGTGGCTCATCCATCTGTAATAGAGGAAGCTGCAAAAAAGGCAGCCCAAGGCAGCCAGTCCATACCAGCCTGTCAGAACAAACAGTGCCACACTTCCTATCAAAAACTGCACAGCCAGCACAACTGCCACACATTTTTTATCTGCTGTCAGTGCAGATGTCTGCAGCATGCCATCGTGTGCACTTTTCCATAATACCACACTCAGCCCACTGAGACACCGGGATAAGAAGAAGGAAAAGGCAAATGCAAGAATTGCCTCCGGCTCACTGATCACAGATAAAAAGCCCAGTCCCAGCAGAACTGCTGTCAACAATGAGAGCACCGCAAATGCACCGATATGCGGATCCTTCAGTATCTCCCGTTTCTTCTCCATACTCTGATACGAATGCAGGGCATCACAAGTATCCAGAAAGCCGTCTACATGAAATCCTCCTGTTACAAGCAAGGGGATCGCTGCCATCACACAAAGCGACAGAAACGACGTCTGCCATGAGCAGCTGATCTGATACCACACCACTTCCAGAACACCGATCAATGCACCGATCCACGGGAAGAAACAGAGGTGATATTTCATATCCTCCGACTTCCAGACAAATCGCGGCATCGGAATTTTGGAATACATCGAAAAAGCCACTGCTATAGATTTAAACCATATCTTGAATTGTTTCATATTTTCAGCCTATTCCCTGCCTTTTACTTTCTGCCTTTTACTTTCTTACTTTTACTTTCTGTCTTCTGCTTTCCAGCAGACAGCCTGTCCTGCCATAACCTCATAAACCGTATCCGCCTGCTCTGCAAGCCATATATTGATCTGCCCCAATGCCTCTATATAGGCAATCGTTTCCGGTGCATAGTTTTCATATGCTGCAAAGCCCCGCAGCCCATTGATATATAGATTGCATTTTCCGTCCTCAAATACATTATTGGTCACAACAATGACATGACAGGCAGCATCAAACAACTTCCGCAGATGTTGTTTGATCTTCCGGATTACGAGCTCCTGCTGTATTGTTCCGGTTTCTGTAAACATCTCATTGGCTACCAGATTTGACATACATTCCAGCAAAACAACCGCAGCTGTCGGCTGATGGATCTTACCGATGCAGTCTGCAACATCCGTCGGATATTCCAGCGTTTCAAATCCTTTTCCATGCCGCAGCTGACGGTGGCGCATGACACGCTCCCTGCCTTCAGATCCGTATACCTGCATAGTTGCCAGATAGTAACGATTTTCTGCCGGTTGCTTTAAGACAAGATTTTCCGCAAAAGCACTTTTTCCGCTGCCGCTGCCACCGGTTATCAGTGCAATATGGCTTTTTCCCGTAAACTCTGTCCTATTTAGTATATCGCTCATATTGCTCCACTCCCGCTGCTTCAAAGGAATTGCAGCTCTGATATACAAGTGCTGCCTGCTTTAAAAGTGTCAGCATCATGACAGCACCGGTTCCTTCTCCCACTGCCATTTTAGCATCGATCACAGGATCCAGCCGCAGCTTTTCACTGATCTTTTCTGCTGCAGGCTCTTTGCTTCTATGTGATGGGATCAGGAAATCCCTGACATTTGGCAAAAGCCGCTCCGCCACCAGTGCTGCCACCAGACTGATCACTCCGTCAAGCACGATCGGCATATGATACACAGCTCCGCCGATGATCGCGCCTGCCATGGCAGCTATATCCAGACCGCCTACCGTCTGTAAGATGGTAAATGTATCTGTTTCCCGCAGTCCGTACCGCAAAAGTGCCTGTTCTATTACTTCTTTTTTATGCGTCAGTCCCTGCTCATCCAGTCCTGCCCCTTTGCCTGTTACCGTATCTGCACTAAGTCCCAGCATGGCTGCTGCCATAGCTGCGCTTGTTGTCGTATTACCGATCCCCATCTCACCGATTCCCAGGAGCTGATACCCCTTCTGCTTCCACGCAAGCACCAGATCCATTCCTGTCTGCATCGCCTGATATACCTCTTCCCCGGTCATCGCAGGTTCTTTCAGGAAATTACGCGTTCCCTTCCTGACGCAGAACGGCAGAACTACATCTGATACGGGATTTGCGATTCCCACATTCACGGCTGTTACATCTGCCCGGATCATCGCCGCCATCACACCCACCGCAGTCTTTCCTGCTGCAATATTCTCCGCACAAATGGCAGTTACTTCCTGCCCGGACTGGCTGACATGTTCTTCTACGATCCCATTATCCGCGCAGAAAACAAGGATCGCACTCTTTTCAAACGCAGGATCGATCCTGCCCTGTATCGCCCCCACTTTAGCTGTCAGATCTTCGAATCTGCCCATGCTGTCCAGCGGTTTTGCTGCCTTATCCCAGTTTTTGCGGATCCGGTCATACAAATTCCTGTCGTAAGTCCCGGCTAACCCCTGTTTTAATATTTCCCTGATGTCTCTGCTTCCGTTTATCTGCATATACTTTCTATTCCTGTTTTTCTTATCTCTTATCTATCTTTACTACACTTCTCTGTTACCTTGTGCTGTTTTGCCGGCATCTGCAATACCATTTCATCCATACCACTTACAATTTTGCTTCCCGCAGCATTCCATATACCGCATCCATATCCAGATATTCCCGCATAGTTTCCGCCAGCTTATCATACTGCTCTTCTTTAAATGCCGCATAGTCTGTCGCATCCGCACGCAGGCTTCTGCCCTTTCTTTCTGCCAGCGTTTCCGCAATACGATATGCCAGATCACCAGCATCAAAAATCCCGTGCACATAGCTGCCATACACATTTCCAGCCATACAGCCATCTGCATATACCGGTGCATGCCCGGATCGATCTGTATGCATATCTGCCGTAAGCCGCAGCAAACCTGAAGCCCGGTTTATTACTTCCTGCTTACTGCACGCCTCACTGTTTTCCACATGCAGCTTCCGTTTTTCCCATTCCTGCATATCTGTGATCTGTACATCTGCATTCCCGCAATAAGAAGTCTCTCCCATATGGATCTCATAGCCTCTGATGCTCTGCCCTGATAAACAGGAGAAAGTACCCGCTACCTTATCAAATGTACCTGTTACCTGCCTTGTCTGCTTCTGCAGCTTCAATACCGTTCGGATTGGCAGCAATTCCATCCCACGGATACTTCCGCCTTCTTCCGTCTGCTCCGGGTCATCGATCTGCATGCCAAGCATCTGATATCCACCACAAATACCGAACACCGGATTATCTATTGCAAACCGCTTGATCGCAGCCTCCATACCACTCTCTCTCAGCCATTTCAGATCCCCGATCGTATTTTTACTGCCCGGCAGAATGACCATATCTGCCTGTTCCAGTTCTTTTGGTCGGTTTACATAAATCAAATTCACATCATCTATCTGTTCAAAAACCGTAAAATCGGAAATATTGGAGATCCTTGGCAGGCGGACAACTGCGATCGTTACTGCGCCATTTCCTTTCCGGGTAAAACGGGTTGTCAGGCTGTCCTCATCATCCAACGAAAGCTTCATGTACGGCAGGACACCGCACACCGGAATCCGCCCTCTTTCCTCCAGCATTATGATCCCCGGATCCAGAATGGTTTTATCTCCACGGAATTTATTGATGATAAGCCCTTTTACGCGCTCTCTTTCTGCATCCGTCAAGAGCATCAATGTTCCCAGAAGCTGTGCAAACACGCCGCCTCTGTCGATATCCCCGACCAGAAGCACCGGCGCATCAACAAGCTCTGCCATTCCCATGTTCACAATGTCGTTTTCCCGCAGATTGATCTCTGCCGGAGAACCTGCGCCCTCGATCACAATGATATCTGCCTTTTCAGAAAGCTTCCGAAATGCTTCCCGGATTGCAGGGAGCAGCTTGGGCTTATAGGTAAAATAGTCCTTCGCCGCCATATTACCAAGCACCTGACCGTTTACGATCACCTGACTGCCACTGTCATTGGTCGGCTTTAACAGGATCGGATTCATACAGACCTCCGGCTCTATTCCCGCCGCCTCTGCCTGCATGACCTGCGCCCGTCCCATTTCCGCGCCATCCTTTGTGATAAAGGAATTGAGTGCCATATTCTGTGATTTGAAAGGTGCCACGCGGTAACCGTCCTGTTTAAAGATCCTGCAAAGCCCTGCCACCACAAGACTTTTTCCGGCGCTTGACATTGTTCCCTGCACCATGATAACTTTTGGCATATTATGTTAACTCCATCTTCTCTGTCTCAGCATCTCTGTTTTCCGCTTCCTGTAAATACAGCTTCAGCCTTCTATCAATACTTCTTCCACCTGTCTGAGCTTCCCACACTGCTCCGCATACGTTTTCAAACTCTTACAAGCTTCATTCAAAGGTCCGAATGTATCCAGCAGGCAAATACAACCTGCACACGCATCAATCCATTTTTTCGCCTCTGTAAGCTGCTGCTCACCGATCGGATAAAAGGCTCTTTGTGTTATGACTTTGACAGCAAGTGCTTCTGCGATTCTGTATTCCACATCATTTTCCGATAAAATACCTGCGGCAAACGAAATACCTTCCCGCTGCAATCTTCTGTAAACGGAAATACCCGCGCCGCCGCCACTGATCACAAATACCTCCGGGGCTCTACCGCCTTTTGGATCTTTTCCCGGATCTGTCAGTTTTCTGTCTTCTGCATCCAGCATACAGGGAACGCCCAGCAGCGGATCAAATGCCGCATCTGCCACGCCATACAGCTTCTGTACTCTGTTACCGCTAAAAATCTTCTCCGGTGTATCGATCACAATACCGCCATCCTCCACACACGCGATCAGATCCGAAACCTGCTGTGCCAGATCCAGCTCATGCAGTGACATGATGACTGCCACGTTTTTCTCCCTTGCCAGCCGCCGTATCCCCGACAAAATATCGAGCTTATAGCGGATATCCAGATAAGAAGTCGGCTCATCCAGCACCAGAATCTCTGTTTCCTGACAGATCGCCCGCGCTAACATAATACGCTGTCGTTGTCCATCACTGACTTTATTAAAATCCTGCACCGCCACATCTTCAGCATGCACAAATGCAATGGCTTCCTCTACCTTCTGCCAGTCTGCCTCCGTTAAAATACCAAGCCTTCCGGTATAAGGATAGCGGCCTGTTGCAACAATATCACGACAGGTCATCAGTTCCGGTCTGATATGCTCCGTCATGACCATTGCCAGTTTCTTAGCAATCTCCGCCTCTTTCATCGTTTCCATTGCCTGTCCGCCCAGAAAAATACTGCCGCCCATTATTTTCAGTTGTCTGGTGACACTCTTTAAAATGGTAGATTTACCGCATCCGTTCGGTCCGATCAAGGTCAGCACCCTGCCCGGTCTGACACAAAGGCTGATCTCTTTTACAAGAGGACTTCCGTAGCCGACAGTCAGGTTGTCTGTCTGTAACCCACTCATAAGCTTCCCCTCCTCTTTTTCAGCATCATCACAAGGACAACCGGTACAAGCAATACTGCCGTTACAGAGCTGATACTGATCTCGGTCGGTGCAAATACTGTTCTGGCAATCCCATCACAGAACAATGTAATGACTGCGCCTCCCAGAAAACAGCCCGGTATCAGGAGAAGCGGCTTCGCCGTTTTAGTCAGTGTTTTGACCAGATGCGGAACAGCGATTCCGACAAAAGAGATCGGACCTGCAAATGCTGTCACACAGGCTGACAAAATGCTTGATAACAGGATCAAAAGAACACGCAAAAGTCCGATCCTAACGCCCATATTCCGGGCATACGCCTCTCCCATCTGATAAGCACTGATCGGCTTTGCCAGAAGAAAGGACACACATACACCAAGCAGCACCAACACCGCCATCAACCGGACAGACTGCCATGTCATACCGGAAAAGCTGCCCAGTGACCAGTTATGCAGGTTGACAATGTTGGAATCATCCGCAAACGTTACACAAAAATCAGTGATCGCCGAACAGATGTAACCGATCATTATACCGCAGACAACCAGCATGGACATATCATGCACACGTACGGAAACAAGCAATACAAAGCCCATCGCCAGCAAAGAACCAAGAAAAGCAGCTGCTACCATGCCCCAGGAAGAAAGTGTGATCCCTTTTCCGAGGAAAGCGATCATTGTGATCGCCACGACCAACTTTGCGCCGGACGAAATACCCAGCACATAAGGACCTGCAATCGGATTTCCGAAAAAGGTCTGCAGCAAAAAGCCGGACACGGAAAGTGCCCCTCCCAAAAGCAGCGCTGCCAGTATTCTCGGCAATCTGATCTCCCATATGATGTTATATGCTGTCCCATTTTCCTGATCTCCCAACAGGATCTGTCTGATCTGTTCTCCGGTCAGTGAAATACTGCCACTGCAGATATTCCACCAGATCACAAGACCCAGCAGGATAAAGATCAATAAAAAGGACAAAATGTAACGTTTTCTTCCTGCTTTCATTTTACCTCTTTCAGATACTTCAGTTCATGCGAAGTATCTCCTGTCATTACCGTATGCAGATCCTCGATAAAAGATGCAATTCCGGTCGTCTCCTGGAAAAAGTCAGCTGTTGTACAATATACCTTTCCCTCTTTTATCGCCTTGAAATCAGCAAACAGTGGGCTCTTCGCAAGCAAGGTATCCACACTGTCAAGCTCTCCTTCGATCGTACTGTTATAGATCAGGATATCCGCATCCTTTGCCTGCGCATAAAAATCTTCCATCTGCATATTCATAGTGGAGAGCGCATTTTCATCATCTTCTTTGACAGCCTGCGGTAAATAACTGCCGCCAGCAAGCTGTATCATTTTGGCAATGTAATCTCCCGGCTTTCTGACATTTACCGAACCGTTGGAGGTTACATAGAAAAATGCCATCGTCTGATCCGTTGCATCCTTTTTCATGATCGGTTCCACCTTGGCAACCTGCTCCTGATAAAAGGCATCTGCCTGCTCTTCTTTTCCAAATAATACACCATACAGTCTGATCCATTCAAGTCTTCCGAGCGGGTGTGTTTCATAACTGGAACGCTCCACCAGAACAGGGATTCCAAGTGCTTCCAGCTTTTCTTTTACCTCCGGATTATGCAGGATCATTGTGTTCTCAATGGCAAGATCACAGTTTTCACTGATGATCTTCTCGTAATCGGGCTGATTATACTTGCCCGCATATAACATATCTCCATCTGCCATTGCATCTTTTGCCGCCTGAATATACCAGTCCTCCTGCTTTGTACCGGACAGCCGGACATCATCCAGTGCATCTATCGCCTGTAAAAGATCCATAACGGAAGTGGAAACCACATATGCCTTTTTCGGTTGTCTGAGCATTGTCACATCTGCCGGCAGGTTAGCCACCGCTTCTTCTCCGTCCGGAACAAGCAAAAAACGCTCGTCTCCGATCGTGATCATTTTATAAACGCCATATTCCTCTATCTGAAACTGCGTCGCATACGAAAGTGATACGCCGCCCGTTTTTTTCAATGTTGTAAAATCGATTCCACCGTCGGCTTCTTTTGTTGTTTCTTTCCGGTCTGCCGACGCTTCCCTGTCATCCGGCTCCTGCCCTGCTTCATATTCTTTCTCTGCCCCGGCAAGTTCCTCTTCATCCTGTCTAAAAATCAGATGATACTCTATTTCATGCGGAACACTCATTGCTGTCGTATCCGCAACTATATCCAACTCACAATCCAGACCGTCGATCGGGATTGTAAATGTGGAGTTTTCTTCCTCATCCTCTACAGACTCATCCATATACTTTACACCGTCTACCAGCATATAATCATAATGCTTACTGCTGAATACGATTTGTGCATACGCCTGTCCATCTTCTACAGAAACAGAAGCGGGCGAGGCTACAGATGCCTTGCCCGTTCCGCCCAAAAGCTTTACATAAACTGTATAACTTCCGTCTTTCAGTGCTTCTTTTGTATCAGAAGCACCACAGCCTGTCAGAATAACCAAAAGGAGCATGATACAAAGCAGCCCTATTCCTGTTTTATTTCTGTTTTTACGATTTTTCTGCTCCATAACCGCTCCTTCTTTCTACACTGCTTTTTTCTTATTCTTCCGCCGCTTTGGCATCTGCCACACTTACCTTGTGGTCATACCATTTGCCTTTTTTCCCTAAGATCGCAAGATCAAATTCCTGATCCAGTGCTTCTACCGGTACATCAAAGCCATATACTTCTTCCTCTGTACCATCCGCATACTTGACAGTGTCTGTTGTCGGCTCTAAAAGCGCCGCACCATCTTTCTGCGCATCCTCTGCTGTTCCGACAAACAGATTTACGATATTTTTAGAAGCCAGGCTGATATGAATTGTCATCTTGCCGTCTTTTACCGTTAAAGTGCCCTGTCCGTCATTTGCCTCATTCACATGAAACATGCTGCTGTCTGTATTGAAAGCTGCTGTATAAGTGCCATCTGCTAAAGCTGCTGACTGCACATCACTCGTTTTATTTTCGTCTGCCGCAGATGTATCTGCAAGATCAGCATTTGCGATTGCATCCGCTGTGTGGTTTACATAAATCTTCTGTACATCAGCGATCTCACCAAGCCCCGCAATCTGGCAATCGATAGAATCAAATGCACCGCTTGCTTCAAACTGGCTCTTCCAAGAATCATCGTCATCACCTGCCATATCATTATTGGCATGATCACCTGCTACAACCATAAGTGGACGAAGGACAACTTTCTTGTAACCTGCATCTTTTACTGCTGCAATGACATTTTCACATGCCGTCTCTTCAGGCTCGCCTTCTACGGTTCCGATGAATACATTGTCATAGCCAAGCTCTGCCATCTGTGAAGCCATCTGGCTGTAGCTTACTTTTGCTGTATGGGAAGTACCATGTCCCATGAACACAAATGCTGTACCATCTTCTTTTGCTGCATCTAAGGAATCAAAACCTGCAGTCTGAACTGCTTCTGCTGTGATTGCTTCTGCAACTGCCTTCTTGTCCTCGTTTACAGCGGAAGCATCTGCTCCAACCTCACCGAGCAGCGGCTCAGCTACTGTAACGGAGCCGAACTGATCCTGATACTTTTCAACTGCTTCTACCAGTTCATCATACTCTGCACCATGCATCAGATGTGTTGGCTGTACAACCAGATTTACAACACCGTTATCAACTGCACGCTGCAGTGCCTGATCCATATTGTCGATTACTTCGCCATCTCTTGCCTGAATATGGTTGATGATGATCTGTGCTGTAAATGCTCTTCTGACAGACCAGTCAGGATTAGCTTCTGCTAATGCATCTTCAATGCTCTTGATATCGTTTACACGGCTGTCATTGAATGATGTACCGAAGCTGACTACTAACAGCTCGTTTGCGCCAATGCCATCCGCATTTAACGGATCATCCTTGGAAGCATCTCCTGTGTCACGTCCGAAATAATCAGGATCTGCATTTTCGCCGCTTACAAGCTCTTTCTGCGCATCTGTCAGTGCATCCCATGCTTCTTTCGCTGCTTTACACTGTGCATCTGTTTCATCTGTTCTTTCCTGTACATAGATCGCATCGATCAGGGCAGCAACTTCATCTGCCTTTGCCTGATCATCTTCTGCATCTGTTGCCTCTGCGTCTGTGGCATCTGTTGCATCCTCTGTGCTGTCTGCCTCGTCTGTGGCTTCTGTTGTATCTGCTGTATCAGATGCTGCTTTAGAACCACAACCTGTTACCATTGCCATAGTCAGTACTGTGGCAAGTAATACTGTTACGATTTTCTTTTTCATAACGTCCTCCTTAAAAATATGATATGTCTCATGGATGCGGCCGGGATGAATTCGATACATTATGCTTGTTTTCCTATTACGCAAAAAAATCCGGTATAACCGGATTCTTACATGCCCTCAAAAGAAGCCATCTGTAAAAACAAACAGCCTGCCTTTGCAGTACGACCAATGCCTCGTGATCCGGGAACTTCCCTGTACCAAACAACTGGCAGGTTTCCTGGCTGAAAGATCATCACATGCCTTTTACCTTCCCAGCTTAGCCAGTGGCATATTGCAAAGCCATGCTCCTTTATCACAGTGACGAGATCGTACAGGAATCACACCTGTTTCCCTTTTAACCCTTGCATCCACTATCCGGATCCGTTTTGATCAGACAGCATATGATGCGCAGGCACCATTTGTTTATCTATGAAACTGTGGCTAGTGTAGCACAAACTGCGGAACATGGCAAGGACAGCCCTTATAATAATTTTCTGCCCGGTATTCACAGCTGTGTTTTTGTATGTTGTCTAATATTCTCAGGATAGCAGATGACTCCTGTATAATACCGTTCTGTCAAACACCTTCGGTGCCTGTTCTCCCGCAAACCGGATCGACACCTTATTACCGACCTGCGAGATCACCTTACCTGTGCCAAACTTTTTATGATGTACCTCTGCGCCCGGCTGCAGCCCTTCTTCAAATGCCTGATAAGCAGCTTCCTCTATCATATTTTCCTGTGCAGATCCCTGCATCAATGTCTTTGAGTAAGCACTGTATACTGTATTGACCGCTTTTACACTGCGCCCAAGAAGCTGATCCCGGAACAGAGAAGGCGTTTTGGTCGCAAATAAATAAAGCTCCTCCCTTGCTCTGGTAACCCCAACATAGAAAATCCGCCGCTCTTCCTCATAGGCTTCCAGTTCTTTTCCGTCCAGACGTTTTGCCGGTACTTTCTCCGGGAATACACCATCCAGTATATCCAGAAGATACACACGGTCGTATTCGAGTCCCTTGCTTGAATGGATCGTCGACAGGATAAACGGACAATCATATGCCTGTTCCTTATGCTGCATCACATCCTGTAAATAAGAAAGTCTGTTCAAAAAATCCTGTAACATATCTGTCCGCGTTGCAATGTTTTTCAGAATAAATACTTTATTTTCCTTCAAGCCTGCTCTTTCCAGATACTCCCGATAGCCCATATACTGCACGATACGCCCGATGGCTCTGCCCGCCTGCTCTGTCCGCATGTGATTCAAATGCATCCGAATTGATTTCAGGCTGCTAACTGTTCTTGCCTTCAGCCCACAATGACCGATCGCAGCATCCAGTACCGGAATATCCCTTTCCATGCTGATCTGCACTGCCTGCATGGCATCCAGCTTTTTCAGATACATGTTCAGTTTGTAATAAATCTGCATAAAGCTTTCCGTATCATACGGATTCAAAGCAAAAGTTATGATATTTCTGACATTCTGCACGATTCGATGGGTAAAAAAGCCCAACTCCGCATTTTTGATCCGATATGGAATCTGTTCATATTCCAGCAGATCCACAAGCGGGATCACACTCTCGTTATCCCGGTACAAAACCGCTGTCTGCTCGCTGCAGCCATTTGCCACCTTTGCCAGATAGGTATACTGTGCCCCTCTGGAAGACAGCTCGATCACATGCACATCCTGCTGTGGTTCTCTCGTGGCATGCATTTCCTTTTTATGCCGCAGTGTATTCTTTCTGATAAAATGATCCGCCCGCTCTACGATCCGCGCATTTGACCGGAAGTTTTCCTCCATCAGAAGCACTTGGGCATTCTTGTGATCTTTCTCAAAGTCCAGAAGTGCCTGCGGGTAAGCCGCCCGAAACCCATAAATACTCTGATCCTCATCCCCGACCATAAACAGGTTATCGTTAGCACCTGCTAACAATTTAATGATCTCATGCTGGATCCTGGAAGTATCCTGTGCCTCATCTACACAGATATAATGATATTTTTTCTGAAAATCAGAAAGTACCTGGGGCACCTTTTTCAGGATCGTATAAGCATGCAGTAACTGATCATCATAGTCCATCAGCTTTTCTTCCCGCATCCTGCTGCAATACCTTTGATAAATACGCGCAATCGGAATTCCCTCGCATTCTTTCTCAAATTCACGTATCTCGCTTTCTGAAAGCATGCTGTTTTTGATATAGGTAATGTAGGAACGAACACTCTGTAGATCGCTCTCTGTCGGATATTCTCCTGCCTCCTGCACATAGATCTGCGACAGCATCCCTGCAATCTGCTTTTCATCTGTCAAAAGTTCAAATGCAGTCTTTCCGATCCTTCTGCCATACTCATAAATTACCTTTGAGCAAATTCCGTTAATGGTACGAAATTCCATCCGCGAAGCCAGTTCACTGCCAAAGAGATACCGGAAACGCTCCGCCATATCCTTTGTTGCCGCCACTGTATAGGTCAGCGTCAGTATTTCCTCCGGGTATACCGAGCAGCACTTTACCATGTATCCAAGACGCGTCACCAGCACGGTTGTCTTTCCACTTCCCGGAACCGCCAGAAGCAGTACAGGACCTTCTACTGCCTGTACTGCTGTAAGCTGCTGTGGACTGATGGTTATATTCAGTTGGGCGAGGTGGGTGAGAAAATCGCTTTGTATCAATGGGAACTCCTGTAAAATGATATATTTTTTTATATATTACCACAATATTGGCATTACGACCAAGTCCTCTATAATATAGACCAAAAGCTACCTCAGTTTTAATTTGCATTTCTGCAAGGGAAGCAACTTACCGTAAATTATAAAGAGGTGGGATATACAAAAACTACAATCCACACTCCCGCGTGGGGAGCGACATAGCAAATCATCATATAATTTTGCCAGTCTCGTATTTCAATCCACACTCCCACGAGGGGAGCGACATCGGGCTGTTTGATAATAAAAGCACGTTATCCATATTTCAATCCACACTCCCACGAGGGGAGCGACCTGTCCGGGATCTGATCGAGTACATACGTAAAAAATTTCAATCCACACTCCCACGAGGGGAGCGACTTATTTGGCTTATGGCGTCTTGTATGGACTTTTGAATTTCAATCCACACTCCCACGAGGGGAGCGACATACCCCTTTATCATGCAATTTTTGTTCCCACGCGATTTCAATCCACACTCCCACGAGGGGAGCGACCAGTTGACAACACCGCATTGCCAAGACTGATAAAAATTTCAATCCACACTCCCACGAGGGGAGCGACGGTTAGCCGTTGCTAATCCCTACCATCTTACTAGATTTCAATCCACACTCCCACGAGGGGAGCGACTGCACTTCGTGTTATTACAACTTCAAAAATTGCGCATTTCAATCCACACTCCCACGAGGGGAGCGACGGCATAGTTATCCAAAGGTTTATAGGTCAGTAAAATTTCAATCCACACTCCCACGAGGGGAGCGACCTGAATATTCCGGTAACTTAATAAGCATGTCGTATTTCAATCCACACTCCCACGAGGGGAGCGACCTTTTCCATCATGATAATATGCAAAGTGTCTTTATTTCAATCCACACTCCCACGAGGGGAGCGACCTATTTTCGGGTGGAATGTCGGTCAGACAATCAATATTTCAATCCACACTCCCACGAGGGGAGCGACTGCAAAATTGCACAAAAGCAATTTTGACTAAAGTAAATATTTATGCATTTCTACATACATTTTGATTCTTTATCATAATGTTAACTATTTTAATACATTACCATCATCAAAAACTTGGTGCGAACCCTCCGGTATTTTATGATCGCTCTACCTTCGCACTCCAATCATATGATCAAAACTCCCTCTGGTTCATAAGTTGATTTCACGCCAAAATGCTCAATCTTGGTATCATACTTATTTCCCAAATAATAAAATCGTAAGCTATCTTCATCTTCTTTAATTAAACGAACTAATTTGTCCTTTAACAATAAGGTCTGTGATGCATCTAAACAGCATTCAAAAACTGAATTTTGTACCCTTTGACCATAATTGATACATTCTTTTGCTACTTTTCTAAGCCGTGCTCTTCCGGCTTTATCCTGCGTTGAAACATCATATGTAACCAAGACCAACATTCTATCACCTACTTCCATAAAAATGGTGGATATTCCTCTATATCGCCTCGAATTGTTCTCGCCAACAATAGAGCCTGTATATAAGGAACCAATCCCCATTCCATTTTTTCCTTCAAAAACGGGTGCGTTATCAGCTCTCTCTTTCTATTCTGCCAGTTGTTGAAAAATATCTTCCTTCCCTTATCATTCAATAATACAGCCCCATCATCACCTTTCATAAAACTGTCTTTTCGCACAGTTTTCGTATTGATTAAGGTCAACACAAATCTATCACACAAGATACTTCTAAATTCCTCCATTATATCTAATGCCATAGATTCTCTTCCCGGGCGATCTGTGTGCATGAAACCCACAAACGGATCTAACCCGACACTTCTTAAAGCATTTGCACATTCCCTCTCCACTACTGCATAAGCAAAAGATAAAAGGGCATTGACACGATCCATGGGTGGTCTCCTATTTCTTGTTTGAAATATAAAATCATCTTTCTGATTCAGAATCAATTCATCAAAAACCGAAAAATATCGAGATGCCAGTTCTCCTTCTATTCCCCGTAGTTGGTCTATATTATCTACAGTTCGAATTTTTAATAAGCCCTCTTGCAGTTCTGCTGATATTTTTCTGATAGATTCATAATCTACTCTTTCTTTATGATCTCTGGCAGTCCGTTCTAATGTCCAGCGACTGTTATACACCTTCCCAATCATCATATTTTTTGCGTACTGCACTCCTTGTTCCTTATCATCCGATATTCTGTACTGCTGTTTTCTTAACAAGACATTTCCATATTCCTTACCATGTACTCCTGCAAGAAATTTACCATTGGGCGAAAAAAAGCTTAACCCGATTTTACGTTCTGCGCAGGCACCCATTAATGCCGGCGATGCACCCTTATAGGAAAAACACATAATATTCTCTAACATATGTAATGGGAAACGTCTCTTTTCACTATTCTCTGCTAATATTACAATATTTTCACCATCCAAAGACAAATAGGTTTCTTCTGATAAAATAAATAATGTATTCAGTAACTTTCTCATATGTTATGTCTCCATTATGTGCTGATCAATATACTTACCGACATTTTTATTGGTATTTAGATTCGGAATACAAATATCTTTCAAGGAGCAAGACCTGCACTTTTTTGTCTTTTTTACCTTGGGTGTGTATCCTCGATCCAATAATCGATGCATTTCCTTAACAGCTTTCATCACATCATTTCTCAATTCTTCTGTAAATTCCACCTTAAAACGGCGTCTGTTTTCTCCATAAAACAAATAGCCGAATGGAATCACTGTTTGAAATTTCTCTTCCAGACATATTGCCTGTAGGCACAGTTGTTTTTCGTCTTCATTTTCTTCCTTTAGTGTTCCTCTTTTATATTCTATCGGTGTAATATCCCACTGTCCCTCATAATTATGTAATGTAATACCATTTATAACCCGGTGAAATTCAACAATATCGCATTGTCCAGTAACACCTAGTTTCCTTGAAGATACTCTTAAGTTATGAACAGTCAACAGATCCCCTCTAAGTTCATATAGTCCGTCCTCATGTGCCCTTCCATGCATCAACATACCTGATGTTGTCTGATAATTTTCTGCCCATTGCTGCTCAATATGTATTAATGCCCACTGTCTTTGACAAAAAGCAAAATGTTGTATACCGGACAACATCAGATACTCATCTTCTTTATATTCCATCTATAATCTCCGGTGTAAGACCTTCCAATTCATGTAACTCGATCTGATAATCATCTATTGATTGCGGATACACAACTCCTTCTCTTAAACAAACACTGAGACTTCTATGGACTTTAGCCGTCGAATACTGTCCAATTTTATTGTTATGTTTCCACCAGTATACTTTCACCACTTCCATACTTCCATCAGGTCTTGCAGCGGATGCATCGTTAATAAACAGTGTTCTTAAACTCTCCTTTATTTTTTCTGCGTCTTCTTCTGTAAAGCCGGTTTTCTCCGCCAATTGAACATTGATAGAGCCTTTGATCACATAAACACCATATTCTACCATGTGTTTGGTTCCCATGGTGTCTGTCCCCTTTTTATCACCAGATTCTCCACTAACACTTTTTGTAATTTGCATACTATTGATATCAATTGGATTCACACTCAACGCCTGATGGATCGATACCGGTCCTCTTACACCTACAGATACGCCTTCTCCCTTTTCTTTTCCCTTAAATGCAAATACTTGTCCAAAGCTTCTTACATCAATCCACTGCTGACATGCTTTTTCAGCAAATTCATCACTTGACTTATAATCTGAAATCACAGATGTAGCTCTTTTCTTTAAGGAATCATATCCGTCATCACACCTATCATTTGACTGTACAAAAATGTTTTCTCCCATATCCTGTAATCGATTTCGTATTTTTCTTTTTATGCAAACATCTGATATTTCACCATTTCCCGCATATGTAGTTCTTGGGCGGTTTCCATTTAAAGGATCCCCATTCGGATTAGCATGATCAACTGCTACAATTACCTCAAAATCAATCTTATTTTTCAAAATACTCATTATACTTCCTCCTTTTTGTCATTGGACACTTCTTTTTTCGTTCTTAAATCTTTCCGTTGCAGGTAATAACCTAATAAATAATTTTCATTTAAAGGTTTGTTCATATAAGAAGTATCCACCTCCTTGTATAAAGTCTGTACAATATCCTCTATCATTTTGCTAATATAATCATTTTTTCCCGGATTCATTCTCCTAAGATATGGATTTAATTGATCCATTACGACCTTCCATGTTGCAAATGGGCGATTCACAAAAGCCGGTTGCAATCTTGTGGCATTTGTCGAACGGTTCATTTTAAAATCCATCGCAAACTTCTCTGCATAATCTGCAATCGCCAACAATCTTCCAAAAAGGAAACTCCTTTCTGTAATATCTTTCCATTCTTCTTCCATCAATTTCCACTCTCCTTCCTCTTCTCTTAATTTTTTTATGACAGCACACGCTGTTGATAACAAATTCTCATATATACCATCATCATATGCCTGCGGATTTGACGCTTTTATGGTAATAGCCCGGACAATATCCCTTGGTATCCTTGCTCCATCCAAAATACAATGATAGATTCTGTCCGTCTGTTGTTTCAGAACCTTATCGTTTACCTCAACAAATCTACCCTGTAACGTACCAAAGGCATATCTTATAATTGCTTTGGCATCCGGTGTTTTTACAACAGGCTCATATTTTCCCGTATCAACCGAATATTTTTGAAAATACCAACAGCAAGATGTTTTCCATGATAATAATCTTTCCAAGAAATCCGAATACTGCAATTCATTATAATAAGTTATGGAAAGTCTTCCCGTTGTTGCTGCATCCAGTCCCATAATAACAACTTCATCCAGATCCTGTAATTCCTGCGCCTGCCCTTGTATTGCACGATACAATTTTCTCCGATAAGATACTTCTACTTCAGCATCTGTTTCACTCAGATACAACTCCGTAAACGGATCATCAAACTGTGGAACCTTTTTCCCTTTTGGATTCCAACAAATAAAAGTTCTTTTTTCCTTTTTCCCGATTGTTACTCCCTCTGTAGCTACAAGCCAGCTCAAAGCATTATGAATTTTTTGTGATGCTTCATAACCAATACTGCATGCTTCATTAGCACTTACAAAACGACCTCGAAATGTAAAATTTACAGTATCATTGGCAGATATGATCTTTGCTCCATAATCAGATGACACAATTCCCTTTGGGTGGTTAACTGTGATAATTGTTTTTTCACCTGTGATTTGGCATATAGACTGTATCCCCGTTCGCACTGAAAGATAGTATTTTGTATATGAATCCATCAATTGTCTATCTTCCCATGCTTTTTGAGAAGTGAAATCATTTGTCAAAATAATAAATCGCACCAGTGCCTTCTCATAAATGACTCCTTCGATCTTATTTTCACTCAGAAAGCCCTCTTCATCTAATTGGATAATCCCTGCACTGATCAGATCATTCAGCATATGTTTTTGTTTTATATAGAGATAAATTGCATGTTCCTTTTCATTCCGATATTCTGATTCATCCCAATTCTGTAACTGCTTTATATACGCCTCATATTTTTTCTTTGTTGTTTGTTTTCCTTCTTTTATATATTGTTCATAGTCTCCTGCACAATAAGATAGTGTGTCATACAATGGGTGCGGTGCAACTCCGCTAGAGCGTCCTGCAGAGTCTTCTGTGACCGGGATCAGTATCTTAGGTTCACTTTTGGGCACTATACTTGCTGCTTTAAATGCTCCGTACATATCCAGTACAATTTCAATCTGGGCACGTGCCTGCATATGTGCCATTACTGGTAAATCCAGTTGTTTTCCCTTATTGTTTTCATATGTTTCATATAATTTCGACATCCATGACATCAGTTTTCCTCCTTTCCTGCCAGATTTTGAAATGTGACATCCACATTTTCAACATTATTTTCTCCAAATTTTTTCATTGGCATTTCACGTAGGGTTTTATGGATACATTCGCTTGGTCTGCAAAACTCTATAATTCCGTTTTTCATTACCGGATACCAGAAATTCACAGTCAATTTACCTTTTGTCTCCTCGGAATATGCCTCATCAGGATATGTCATTCCATGATACATAAGTCCAAATGCCATCTCCGGAATGTCATCATAAAATCCTTTTCCACTTCCAAACTCACACGGAACTACATATGCCTGACACTCTCGGCATCCCAGAAAAATATCTCTTCTTCCTCCTTTTTCAATCATTCTTTTTGCGATATTATGATGCTTATTTTCATTTCTGTCCTGCGACAGTTCCGGTCTGTTTTCGTTCCAGATAAAATGCGCTTTCACTTGATATCTGCAATCTTTCAGATACGTATAATACGACAAGTCATTTTTCCCCGTATCATATTTGATCGGTCTGATTCCTTTTGTCTCGGTCTGAATCGGATTCATAACTCTGACCTTGTCAATGATCCATATTATGGTCGGTTTCCAATAACAGCTATGTAGTACTCCTTTCATTGCTTCATATGTCGGAATCTGACTTGTAAATTTTTCTCCTCCAACTCGTGTTACCGGATCAGAAAATAATCCATAATCGCCAAACACTTCAAATTCCACAAAATTATCGTGCATCTTCTCACTCCTTTCTAATGACAACTATCAAATTTCTTTGAAAAACCACAATCAGGATGATAGAAGTCTTGATTTATATAGTAAAATAATTCATCCCTTCCAATAGTGACCTGTATGATCACTCCCTCTTTTATCATTTCTATAAGCTGATTTTTCCATATCTGAACCGTATATCTGGAAGCCTCTTTTATTTTTTCTTTTCGAAAACCAATGTCATATTGTGCTTCTGCCGAACATAAAGAAACGATAATATCTTTACCTTTCTTATATGGTGCTATCACATCTACCGTATCTGTTTCAAATACGGTGAACTGCCTTCCCGCAGTCTTAAATGCCTGACACGTAAAATAACTTTTTTTACTGCACACTACCTTATTATTTACAGATAGCAAATTCAGTAATGTATCCTCCTCACCCCCATCTTTTAAAACTCTGTGATCAAAAGATCCTTTCCCACCAGATCCGTTCATATACTCATTAAATAGCTTCATATAATAATATCTTATTGCCTTTTCCCCTAAGAGATCATGATCAAAATCCTTCGGTGCAATTTGAAATGCCTCCAATAAACTGGCTGTACTGATCTGTGACTCTTTAATATCGCCAAGCATGGTCAAATTTTCTTCCTGCATGCGTATAATGTATCCCTCCCCCATTTTCCCATATTCAAAACTTCTATTGCATCTTCCAAATGCCTGCACAATGCTATCCATACCTGCCAAAGATCTGATAACTACTTCAAAAGAAAAGTCAATTCCTGCTTCCACTAACTGTGTAGCAACGCAGATCATCTTTCTTTTTGAATCTAAACATTCACATGTTTCCTGCAATACATCCTGTCTGTTCTGTGCACACATTGCGGTTGATAAATGAAAAAGCTGAATCTCATCATCTTTTTGTGCTTTTAAACTCTCATACAGATCATGTGCCTGCTGCTTGGTGTTACATATTAAGAGTACAGACTTTTTCTTTTCCAGCCTATCAAATGTAAAATTTACGATTTCATAATTTTTCATTCCACATGGTGTAACCAGATTATGTACCGCCACTCTTTTAAAAGCTTCTATTTGATGGGCATTTAAACTTACCATATCAGGCATTTTTTCAAAATCAATTGGATATATTACATTTTCCAAACAAGGCTGTGTTGCAGAGCACAGAACAATTGTCGTTCTGCAGAACTTTTGTAAAAAATTAACTACCATGTTAAACAGATGAATATCTCTCATAGGAAGATTTTGCGCTTCATCAAATACCAAAACACTGTCAGCTAATGCACTGAACCTTGTCACATATGTTGTTTTATCTGTGAACATATTCATTAATATCTGATACATCGTTGTAATAATAATAGGTTCATTCCAATAATCACTAGTTATTTGTGCATCACTTATTTCTTCTTTTTTATCTTTATCCTGTATTAGCCCGGAATGATACTCTCCAATTGCCTCCACATTTTTAGTGTAATCTTTTATTACTTTTGCATTTTGCTCGATGACGCTTAGCAGCGGGACAACAAATATTACCTTCCGTTTACCCAATTTAGCAGCTAAAGTATATGCATATCGAAGTGTACTCAGCGTCTTACCGCTTCCAGTAGGAACAGAAAGCTTATATATACCATCACCCACATCGGCAAAAGCTTTACACAATTCAGATATCTGCCTTCTATAACTAGCAAGTTCTGAATCATCCTGAATATTCCCCAATTTGCTTTCCATAAAATTTAACTGTTTTGTCCAAAATTCTTTTTTGACTATAGTGGGACTATGTATTTCTCCCCACATAAACTCTCTAGTGTCTGTTCTATCCCCATACATCACTACAGAAGTAATCATGCGGATCAACATTCCCCAATAATATTGCTGTTCCACTCTAGCGTTATAAGTTTCAGATTTAAAAGTATTTCTTGCGTGCTTGCCACACATATTTTTTGCAATATCCAAAAAGCATTCTACTTCATGCACTGCCTGCGTAAATTCCTGCTCTAGTTCCCTTTCGGAATGACACATTTGAAAATATCTGCTGATTGCCTCTTTATAATGAATAGCATCTTTCGAATAAAACAGCCGATGATCCAGTCCATTCTCTTTTTCCTGATTCAATGCATCAAATAACCCATGGTGGGCTCCTATTGCATATGCTATCAGCTCACTGGCTACTTTTTCATAATTGGATGTGGTTGCTGTGTGATGCTTTTCGAGTATGTAAATGGCTCCTGTAAATGAATGAATCACCCTTTTATGTGATGTTTCCTCTGTATTTTCTGTTTGTTTTTTTAGATATTCCTGAAATTCATCTGTCAGCTTTCCCATGTCATGAAGCCATGCAGAAAGTCTGATTATATGTTCAAAGCATTCAACCCCTACTCTTTCATATGCATACTCTGCTGTGTGGTCACAATGCTCTTTTACACTCTGTTTTCTTTTGTCCTTCGATATATGCGCACATAGCTGTTTTTCTTTTATTTCATTCATTGATACGCCTTTCCAATATCTTCTTTGTGTTTTTATTATAACCTCTATTTTCAGTTTGTCAATATTCATTTCATATTATAGAACAAGATCCTGTTATACTAACTTGACACATCTTTTTTTTTAATTATAATTATGTTGTCGTATGTTTTCATATACGTGGATTGAAATTATAATATGAATTGATACTTTCAATTCCGACAGCAGGGATTTTTCCCTGCTGTCTTTTGAGTTAAAATCATATTATCACGCATTAAGTCCTATAATTGGTACTAAAATGCCTCTTTCGTAAAAATTTTTATTTTCACAAAAGAGGCTTTATTTTAATTGTTCAGTGATAATTTTACTCTAAATATCTCACTTTAATCCAATTCTTCTTAAATACGGTTGTGTATTACTTGTCTCCATTTTATCCTATTCCATGCCACCAGCCATCTCCATCAGCTTTTCAAACGATTCCCGGAATCTGTCATCATCCTCCTGTGTCCGCTTTGCCGGTCCTTTCAGATGATGCTTTCCTTTTCCCATACGGGCTTTCTTTGCCATATGACGTTCCATCAGCAGTCTGTCGATATTCTCATTCGTATACCATCTGCCGCTCTGGTGGATGGCATAGGCGCCTTTTCCAAGTGCCATAGCAGCTACGCCGTAGTCCTGCGTTACAACAATGTCACCCTTGTGGCAAAGGTTGATGAGTGCAAAATCGACTGCATCTGCTCCCGCTCCGATAATTTTGATCTCTGAATAATCGGAGGAAAGCACATGATTGGTATCACTTTGAACCGCAGCCATACATAATTTGCTTCGCAAATGGGCTGCGGCTGTATCATGCATCATAGATGCATGACATAGCAAAGAAGAGAACAGGGGATGCCCCGTTCTCTTGCTGTTTGTTCCACGATTCTCGTTACCGGACATGCGTCCGCATCTACAAAGATCTGCATACGCTTAACACTTTCTATATAAATAATTTAGAAGATACGAAATTTCCTTCAATTAAAAGAGAGGTTTTATTTAACATTTCTTCTACATTGACCCCAGAATCCATACCGACAGATAATACCTCATATGGCTTTCCGTTTTCATCCAGAATACCCACACCATTATGAAACAGATTACCCTTACCGTCCACAACAATTGCAGTATTGTCTCCAACTGACATCCTACCGATCACTTTAAATACTGTCATTTCCCGTATCTCCTTTCTCTAATTTTTGCAATTCCCGTTCATACAGTTCCAATGAAATCCGGGTATGCCTGATTTCCGGTTCTGTTAATTGAAACTCCTTTGCCCTTACCAATAATTGTCTTTTAGCTTCAATTTCATTTTTATAAACAGATCGGATACTTCCATCATTTTTACCGTCTCGAAACTGTGCTGCATGAATCAGTTCTTCATACACCGCTGCTCTTCCCGGTCTTTTTCGAAACAGGATCGTGTACCCATTTAATGTGCACGCTTCTGCCTCTCTGGAATCCAGATACAGCTCCGCATCCGCTCCCATTATCACCTTTCCTCCGAGTTTTTGAAATTGTTTTACCAATTGATAAAACAATTTCTGAGGCATTGGTTCAACATAAGTATCCGGTTTTGGTTTTCTGTCCATATTGACTCTCTCTTTCAGTATATTGTATTTCCGGTTTCTTCGCAATATATCTTTCCTGGCATTTTCTGTTTCAAATATCTGTGAAATATTGTCCGAACGGACTTGAATTTTGATGATAACTTAAATAGATATTATAGTTACGATAAATAGAATATAGCCTATTATCCGCTAAAAAGTAAGATAATAAGCCATATTCTCAATACTTCTATTTATATACGCTTCTCCTACGCTGTCTTTCCTGTATACAACTGGTAGTATCTGCCCTTCTGCTCCAGGAGCTGCTCGTGGGTACCACGCTCGATGATGCGTCCCTGCTCCATGACCATGATGCAGTCTGCATTACGGACTGTGGAAAGTCTGTGCGCAATGACAAAGCTTGTTCTGCCTTTCATGAGGGCATCCATACCACGCTGCACCAGTACCTCCGTACGTGTATCGATAGAGGAAGTTGCCTCATCAAGGATCAGGGCAGGTGGATCTGCAACGGCCGCGCGTGCGATCGCGATCAGCTGTCTCTGACCCTGACTTAAATTGGCCCCGTCACCTGTCAGCACTGTGTCATAGCCATTTGGCAGTCTTCGGATGAAACCATCCGCATTGGCAAGCTTTGCTGCTTTTTTACAGTCTTCATCTGTGGCATCCAGACGACCATAGCGGATGTTCTCCATTACCGTTCCGGTAAACAAGTGCGTATCCTGCAATACAATACCAAGACTTCGACGAAGATCTGCCTTTTTGATCTTGTTGACATTGATATCATCATAACGGATCTTACCGTCCTGAATATCATAGAAACGATTAATCAGGTTTGTGATCGTTGTCTTACCTGCACCGGTACTGCCGACAAATGCCAGCTTCTGCCCCGGTTCTGCAAACATCTTGATATCATGCAGCACCATCTTGTCATCATTGTAACCAAAATCAACACCGTCAAAGGTTACCTTGCCTTCCAGTTTCTTATAGGTAACACTGCCATCTGCCTGATGTGGATGCTTCCATGCCCACATGCCGGTTCTTTCCTTCGTTTCCGTAATATTACCATCCGTATCTTCTTTAGCGCGGACAAGCTCTACATAGCCGTCATCTGCTTCCGGCTCTGCTTCCATCAGGTTAAAGACACGCTCTGCACCGGCTGAAGCCATGATGATACTGCCAAGCTGCTGGCTGACCTGTGTCACAGGCTGTGTAAAGCCTTTGTTCAGACTCAGGAATGCAACCAGTGTTCCGATCGTCAGCCCGGAAAAACCGTTCAGTGCCAGCACACCGCCGACGATCGCGCAGAGCACATAGCTGATATTACCGAGGTTGTTGTTGATCGGCATGATAATATTGGCAACAGCATTGGCATTTCTGGCACTGTCACAAAGCTGACGATTCAGCTTTTCAAAGTCCTCCATGCTCTTTTCCTCATGACAGAATACTTTGACAACCTTCTGTCCTTCCATCATTTCTTCGATATAACCGTTGACCGCACCCAGATCCTTCTGCTGCTGCATAAAGTATTTACCGGACAGGTTGCTCATCTTAGAAGTCACAAACATCATGACACCAACCATCAACAGAGAAACAAGTGTCAGCGGAATATCCAGCACGATCATACTGATCAGTGTCGATACCAGAGAGATCACGGAGTTGATCGTCTGCGGAATACTCTGGCTGATGAGCTGTCTGAGCGTATCCACATCATTCGTATAAACCGACATGATATCGCCGTGTGCATGGGTATCAAAATATTTGATAGGCAGCGATTCCATATGGGAAAACAACTGCACTCTGAGTCTTTTCATGGTTCCCTGGCTGACTGTTACCATGATCCTGTTATAAGCATAGGTTGAAATAATACCTGCTGCCAGCACCACACCAAGCTTGATAAGCCGGTTTGCAAGCGGTGTGAAATCCGGATCAGCCTGCCCCATCAGAGGCATGATATACTGGTCGATCAAGGTCTGCATAAATAAGGTCATTGTCAAAATACCAAGTGCCGATATGATAATACCGATCACCACGATCACACACGCTGCCTTATATTTTTCCATGACATAACGAAGTACTTTTCCAAGAGATTTCTTCGGATCTGCACTCTTTCCACCGTTTTTCGGTCCTCTCGGTCCCGGTCCGCGCATTGGTCCTCTTGCCATTATTCAAGACCTCCTTCCTGCATCTTCTGGTCAAAATCTCCACCTGACTGCATTTGTACATTATAAATTTCCTGATAGATCTGGTTGTTTGCAAGCAACTCTTCATGCGGTGCAAAACCACTGACCCTGCCATCGTCCAGCACAAGGATACGATCTGCATCCTGTACACTGGAAATACGCTGTGAAATGATCAGCTTGGTCGTGCCCGGAATCTTTGTGGCAAATGCTGCCCGGATCTTTGCATCCGTTGCAGTATCTACCGCACTTGTGGAATCATCCAGGATCAGCACCTTCGGATCCTTTAACAGTGCTCTGGCAATACAAAGACGCTGTTTCTGTCCGCCGGATACGTTATTTCCGCCCTGCTCGATATGGGTATTGTATTTCTGCGGAAAACGCTCAATAAATTCATCCGCACAGGCAAGCTCGCAGACCTGTCTGCACTCTTCTTCCGTGGCGTCCTCCTTGCCCCAGCGCAGATTGTCGAGGATCGTACCGGAAAACAGGACATTTTTCTGCAGAACTACCGCTACTTTATCACGCAGCACTTCCATATCATAGTTTCTGACATCGACGCCACCGACACAGATACTGCCTTCCGTCACATCATACAGACGGGAGATCAGATTGACAAAGCTGGATTTACCACAGCCCGTTCCGCCGATAATACCGATCGTTTCTCCCGCATGGATATGCAGATTGATATCCTTTAAGGTATCTTCCCCGGTTCCTGCTTTATAAGAAAAGCTGACATGATTAAAATCAATACTGCCGTCCTTGACTTCCTTCAGCGGCTCCTGCGGATCTGTCAGATCTGCCTTTTCATTCAGTACTTCCACGATTCGTTTTGCACTTGCTGTACTCATGGTTAACATAACAAATATCATAGATAACATCATCAGTGACATCATTATACTGAGCACATAGCTGAATAGTGACATCAGATTTCCTGTTGTCAGATCTCCCGCCACGATAAGCTGTGCGCCGATCCAGGAAAGTCCAAGCATCGATGCAAAGATAACGGTCATCATGATCGGGGCGTTGAATACGATAATGCTTTCTGCCTTTACAAATAGTTTACATAATACTTCTGCTGCTTTTCCGAATTTCTGATTTTCAAAATCTTCTCTGACAAATGCCTTTACAACTCGGATCGCTGTTACGTTTTCCTGCACGCTGGCATTTAAGTCATCGTATTTGGAAAAGACCTCCTGAAAAACAGGCATTGCATGCATCATAATGTAGATAAGTGCTGCTGCCAGTACGCATAAGGCAACTAAAAAGATCAGGCTCAGCTTTACATTGATGATAAAGCACATGACCATGCTGCAGATCAGTGTCATAGGAGCTCTGACCGCAATACGCAGGATCATCTGATATGCATTCTGCATGTTTGTGACATCCGTCGTCATTCTCGTAACAAGACCTGCCGTGCTGAATTTATCAATATTGGAAAAGGAAAAGGTCTGTATGTTCCGATACATACTCTCCCGCAGATTGCAGGCAAATCCGGTAGATGCACTGGCTGCCTTCCTGCCCGCCTGAATACCGAAAAACAGGCTAAGGAGTGCGAGCACGATCATGATCACGCCGTACTGCAGCACCTTCTGCATATTGCCTGCCTGAATACCTTCATCTATGATCGCAGCCGTTACAAAAGGGATCAGAATTTCCATGATGACTTCCGCCGCTGCATAGATTGGTGTCAGTATGGAATCTTTTTTATAGGCACCGATCTGGTGAAATAGTGTTTTTATCACAGTGATTTTCCTCCTTATTTCATTCTTTTAAAAACTTGACAGTTGCTATTGTAACTGATACAGTATATTCATGCAAGTTGCATTTTGTATCATCCTTGAAACAGTATAGTTACACATTTTTATAAAATCAACCAAAAATTTTTAAATGAAACAAAAAAAGGAGATTTTGTATCATGCACGAACCGCGTAATGCAAAAGAACAGATTGAAAAGGCGTTTCTGGATCTTCTGGAAGAAAAACCGTATATGGATATTACGGTAACGGACATTGTCAAAAAAGCGGATGTTGCCCGTGTGACCTACTATCGGAATTTTGATTCCATTTCCGATATTATAGAAAGCATCACAGACCACATGGCAGATGAATTTGTAACGGAGCTTGCACCGATGCTTGATTATGGTGATGACCGGAGCCTGCGTGAATTCCTGTTTCACTTTTTTTATCATCTTTCCCGTAACAGTAAGACTATTTTTATTCCGCATTCGCAGAACAAAAATATCATCTTCTACCGCCTGCACGATAAGGTCCGTGCCATGGAAGAAGCAAATGATATGCACTCTGCGCCCGAAAAGTATAACAGATCTGCGAAAATGGCTATTTTAAATGATGTCGGTCAGAAATGGGTTTTGGACGGTATGGAAGAAACTCCGGAAGAAATGATAGATTATATGATGAAAATCCTGCGATCCTTCTGACCGCAGGATTTTCTTTCCTGTGAAACACCTGTCTCACAACTCTGATCTTTTAAACCGGATCAGAAATACAGGGTACAAGTATATGGAAAAAAGAAGGATTTTTCTTTGTCAAGACAGTTTCTGCCCACACATCTGCAAAAAGTAAGCATGCACGCGGTTGTCCTCTGTTACCTCCGGATGGAAGGAAAGCCCGAGCTGGTTTTCATATCTGACTGCTACGATATTACCGTCTACACTGGACAGTACCTTTACTGTATCTTCTGCCTTTTCAATATAGGGGGCACGGATAAAGGTAAACGGAAGCTGCTTCCCGATCTCTTCCACATCAGCGGTGCACTGAAAGCTGCCAAGCTGTCTGCCATAAGCATTCCGCTTTACAGTGACCGGAAGCGTGCCAAAGTGCACGGTAGGATCATCCGCAATATGCTCTGCCAAAAGGATCAGTCCCGCACAGGTTGCCATAACGGGCAGTCCCGCTCTGATCTTCTCCTGCAGAGGTACAAACAGTCCAAGCTCCCGTAAAAGCTTTCCCTGTACCGTGCTCTCTCCGCCGGGCAGCACCAGTCCGTCAAAATGCCGTTCCAGATCTTTTGCCTGTCTGATCTCAAATACATCTGCGCCGAGCGCCTGCAGCTTTTTTTCATGTTCGATAAAGGCGCCCTGCACTGCCAAAACTGCAATCGTCATTCTTTCACCGCCTTTTATTTTCCACGTTCTGCCATTAACAGTTCGATTTCCTGCTCATTGATACCGACCATTGCTTCTCCGAGATCCTCGGAAAGCTCTGCCAGCATTTTGGCATCGTTAAAATTCGTCACTGCTTTGACGATCGCTGCAGCTCTCTTTTTCGGATCACCGGATTTGAAAATACCGGAACCGACAAAGACACCTTCCGCACCGAGCTGCATCATCAGTGCTGCATCTGCCGGTGTTGCCACGCCGCCTGCCGCGAAATTAACAACAGGTAACTTTCCGTTTTCATGCACATAAGCAACCAGCTCATACGGAACCTGCAGCTCTTTTGCTGCCTGGAACAGTTCATCCTCCCGCATGGAAGTCAGCCTTGCGATCTCCTGGTTCATTTTACGCATATGACGGACTGCCTGTACCACATCACCTGTACCGGGCTCGCCCTTTGTACGGATCATGGAAGCCCCTTCATTGATTCTGCGGAGTGCTTCTCCCAGATCCTTTGCACCGCATACAAACGGTACTTTGAACTTTGTCTTGTCAATATGGTACACATCATCCGCCGGTGAAAGCACTTCACTTTCATCGATATAATCAATCTCGATCGCCTCTAAGATCTGTGCCTCCGCAAAATGTCCGATCCTGCATTTTGCCATGACCGGAATGGAAACCGCTTCCTGGATCCCCTTGATCATCTTCGGATCACTCATACGGGAAACGCCGCCCGCTGCACGGATATCTGCCGGTATCCGCTCCAGTGCCATAACCGCACAGGCACCTGCTTCTTCCGCAATCCTTGCCTGCTCCGGTGTCGTTACGTCCATAATGACACCACCCTTTAACATCTGTGCAAGTTGTTTATTTAATGCATATCTGTCCTGACTCATATTCTATTCTCCTTTTCCTGTTATCGACAAGGCAGTATGATCCTGCCATGTCTGCTTTTTGTCCGTTTTCCATTAAGATGTCAGCTAACGATCTCTTGTGACAAATCATATAGAAAAAGTGGTATGGTTAAAAGTGCCAATTTGCACTTATTATACCATACCACTTATATAGTATTCCTTATTATATGTTCCATCAGACCGGCAAATCCCATCGTTCTGCTTATACTGTTTCCGATGTCCTGTCTTTCCTGCGGTTCAGTAAAAACATGATGATCGATGCTCCGATAATGATCACATAGCCGATCACACTAAACACCGTCGGCATCTCATGCAGAATGAAAATACCAAGGAGCGAAGAAAAGACGATCTGCATATAGTCAAAGACAGATATTTCCTTTGCAGGGGCGTGTGTATACGCTGCTGTAATGGAAAACTGTCCGCCCGCTGCTGCAATCCCTGCCAGCATCAGACACAGAAACTGCTGCATGCTCATCGGTTTATAGGCAAAAACCAGATACGGTGCTGTCACCAGCACGGAAAACAACGAAAAAGCAAATACAATGATCGGTCCCTTTACACCATGACCGCCCAGTATCCTTACCATCGTATAGGCAATCCCTGCTCCAAGGCCGCCCAGCAGACCGATCAGCGCCGGGATCGTTACCATGGAATCAAAGCCCGGCCGCAGGATAAACAAAGCCCCGATAAATGCCAGCAGAACGCAGACTGCCTGATACGGTGCCACCTTCTCCTTCAGCAGAAAATAAGAGGCAATAATGGCAAAAAACGGCGACATCTTGTTCAGCATGTTAGCATCCGCTATATGCAGATGGTCGATAGCATAAAAGTTACAGATCAGCCCTGCTGTTCCGCAGAAAACACGCAAGAATAAATAAATCCAGTCCTCGCGCGGTACCTTCAGTAAAATATGATCTTTCCATAAAATACCGCCCGCAAACAAAAGCGCGACAAAGTTTCTGAAGAATGCCTTCTGCATAGGCGGCAGATCACCGGACAGCCTGACGAACAAGCTCATCATTGCAAAGCAGAATGCTGCCAGTGTAATATAAAATATACCTTTATTTCTTTCCTTCATTAACAATCCAGTCCTTTATAACTTGTCTGATATCCATGATTTTCTTCCGGACGCAGTGCCCAGAAAGCAACTGCACTCGCCGCAGCTACATTTAAGGAATCCACGCCATGCTGCATGGGGATCCGCACAGTATAATCACATGCTGCGATCGTCCTATCCAGCAGTCCTTCTCCCTCTGTACCAAGCACAACCGCCAGTTTTTCTTCTCTGCGCAGTGCTTCCTCTTCTATACTGATCGAATCGTCTGAAAGAGCAAGTGCTGCTGTCCGAAAACCAAGTGTATGCAGCTTTTCTACACCGGTGCTTTCCCAGTCTGCATCTGCAAATGTCCATGGAACCTGAAATACCGTTCCCATACTGACACGGATCGCCCGCCGGTACAAAGGATTAGAACATGCCCTTGTCAGAAGCACTGCGTCCATGCCAAGTGCCGCTGCAGAGCGGAAGATCGCGCCTACATTGGTCGGGTTCACGACATTTTCCAAAACAGCTATCCGCTTTGCTCCCCTGCAGACCTCTTCCATGGATGGAAGCGGCTTTCTGTACATGGCACAAAGCATTCCTCTGGTTAACATAAATCCCGTCAGCTGTGTTAAAACATCAAACTCGGCTGTATAGATCGGGATATCCATTCCTTCCCATTCTTCTAAAAGTTCTCTTGTTTCATGATTACTCTCGGCTAATCGGTTCTCCACCAGAAAACTGACAGGCTGATAGCCAGCCTGAAGTGCCCGCCGTATCACCTTCGGACTTTCTGCAATGAACATTCCCTTTTCAGGCTCTGCCCTGTTTAAAAGCTGCCCTTCCGATATTCTGGCATATACATCAAGTGCCGGATCCTGAAAATCCGTTATATCAATCAGTCGCATTTCCTTCCTCGCAATACAATAAATAATCCCTGCCCGAAAGCAAGGATTATTGTATCAGCTTTGGCAATAAAATGCAAAATATACGTTTTATTTTCTATTTCTGATCCTTTTCTACTCCAAAATGCCGCGGATGCGATCCAGCGCCTCCTGCAGAACCGCTCTCGGACATGCCACATTGATGCGCTCAAAGCCTTCTCCCGTTTTCCCGAAGATCTTGCCACTGTCCAGCCAGAGCCCTGCTTCATAAATGATCTTATGATCCAGCTGCTCTACGGTAAGCCCTGTCTGTCTGAAATCAAGCCAGATCAGATAGGTTCCCTGCGTGTCGATCATACGGACGCCCGGCAGATTTTCTTCTACATATGCTCTGGCAAACGCAATGTTATCTCTGACATAGTTTTTCATAGCAGCATACCATTCATCTCCATGTGCATAAGCCGCCTCTGTCGCCACCAATCCCAGCACGCTGAGCTGGCTGATCCCTGCCCGGTCCATTTCCTTGCGGAATTTCCGGCGAAGTATCTGATTCGGGATAAAAATATTGGAGATCAGCATACTTGCCAGATTAAAGGTCTTACTTGGTGAGGTGCAAGTAACCGAAATATCCGCAAACTCCTTTTTGATACCGGCAAATACAGTATGTGTCCCTTCCCAGATAAAGTCATTGTGGATCTCATCACTGACAACCGTTACCCCATGCTTTACACAGATATCGCCGATTTTCTCCAGTTCCTCTTTGGTCCAGACTCTGCCAACCGGATTGTGCGGACTGCATAACAGAAACAGCTTGATCCCATTTACAATGATCTTCTGCTCAAAATCCGCAAAATCTATCTTGTAGGTTCCATCCTCCGTCAGGACAAGATCATTACTGACCACCTCTCTGCCATTGTCAGTGATCACCTCGGAAAACGGATAATATACCGGCTGCTGCAGCAGCACCTTATCTCCCGGATCGGTATATGCCTTTACAGCCATGGCAAGTGCGAATACAACGCCCGGTGTTTTGATAAGCCACTTCTCCTGTGGTTCCCAGTCATGATGTCTTATCATCCAGTCCCTGATGATCTCAAAATAAGGCGTCTGCACATCACTGTATCCGAATATGCCCTCTTGCACGCGTTCTGTCAGTGCATCTTCTATGTAAGAGGATGTCTCAAAATCCATATCTGCCACCCAGAGCGGCAATACATCTTCCGGCATACCACGTTTTACGGCAAAATCATATTTCAAACATCTTGTATTTTTTCTGTCAATGATCCGGTCAAAATCCAAATTTCTCTCTGCCATGTTTTGTCTCCTGTTCTTCTTTGCATCAACTAAGCTCTGCAAACACCTGCGTCAGCTCTGCGATCAGATCCCGGGCATCTTCAATACCGACGGAAAGCCGCAGCGTACAGTCTGTAATGCCGTTCTTCTCTCTGATCTCCTGTGGCACATCTGCATGTGTCTGCGTTGTCGGATAAGTCAGAAGTGTTTCCACACCGCCCAGACTTTCCGCAAATTTAATCATGCGTACTTTTTCAAGAATTTCAAATGCATGCTCTTTGCTGTCCACATAAAATGTCAGCATAGAGCCAAAGCCTCTTGCCTGTTTTTTCATAATCTCATATCCCGGATGCTCAGGCAGTCCCGGATAGATGACCTTTGTCACAGCAGACTGCGTTTTCAGCCAGTTTGCGATCTCAAGTGCATTTTTCTGCGCCTGCTCCATACGAATGCCCAGTGTTTTGATGCCACGCAGGATCAGCCAGCTGTCAAACGGTGCCAGTCCCGCACCTGTCGTTTTGATCAGGAAACGAAGCTGTTCACTGATCTCTTCTCTGTTCGTCACAAGGAAGCCTGCCAGTGTATCATTGTGTCCCCCCAAAAACTTCGTTCCGCTATGTACCACAATATCTGCTCCCAGCGTTAACGGATTCTGGAAATACGGCGACAAAAATGTGTTGTCTACAATTAACAAAAGATTATGTCTTTTTGCAATTTCGGAAAGCTTTCCGATGTCCGTTACATTCATCATCGGATTGGTCGGTGTTTCGATATAAATTGCCTTTGTCTCTTCTTTTACAAAGCTTTCAACATCATCCTGATAACTGTCCACTGCCGAAAATGTGATCCCGTTTTTCCGGGATACATTGCGAAACAGACGGATGCTTCCGCCATACAGATCACTGTCCACGATCAGATGATCGCCCGGCTTGAAAAGCTCCATCAAAAGAGTGATCGCTGCCATTCCGGTAGAAAGTGCAAGTGCATCACAGCCATGTTCCAAAGAAGCCACAATTTTTTCCAGATGCTCTTTGGTCGGGTTCTGTAATCTGCTGTAATCAAAACCTGTGCTCTGTCCTACACCCGGATGTGCATAAGTTGCTGTCTGGTAGATTGGATAACTGATCGCACCATAATTTTCTGTCTTGCCTTCTGTCTCCTCCAGATGGAGACATCGTGTATTGATTCCTCTTTCCATGTCGTTTCTCCTGCCTTTTCGTATCTGTTCTGCTATCGAATTATTCCTATCTTCTTATTCCTGTCTTCTATGAGATCATGATTATGAAGTGATTTTCCAAAATCATGACTTCTTAAGTTTTTCTCTTTGTATTTTCCTCTTCGTGTTTTTTTATTTTTCTTATTGTTCTTACATTTTATCTTATTTTCACACTATAGTATACTGTCTTGATAGGAATAATATATTTTTATAAGATATAGCCAGTTTAGCATAATACTATGCTATTGCATAATGCAGGAAGATTATAATCTGTTATAGTCTTTATCTATAGCCACAATCTATGGGACGTAATTTATACTACATAATAAAACGCCGGAACGGTATCTACACGCAATCACGCTTGACTACCCTGCGATTTGTTTGAAACACATTTTGCACGAGCTCCGGCCACCAAAAAGCATGGTGGTCTCTCCGCTCGGCAAGTGTTTCACAAATCTCAGTCGTCTACGCTATCGATTGCTTTGTAGATATCGTTCCGGCGTTTATCTATAAACCATTATCTATATGTTACCTATAACATACCATTTTTATATATTCCCAGCAGTTCATTGCCATCCTTAGTCTACCGGCTTACTTTCATCTGCCTCATAATCAAAGAAATCAAAATCTGCATAATGGCTGTGCTTCATGCGGTCTGCGCAGGTCAGTCCGACAAAAGCACCTGTGAATTCACCATATTTACAGTACTCATCGGAATACTTTGTTGTATCAAATACTTTACCGATCTTCTCAAAGTGTTCTCCGTCATAGCCCCACTCAAACCAGGACTGACGGCCTCTGATACAAAGTCTTAAATAAACCTCTCTGTCATCAACAGGAATTCTGGTATTTAAAAATTCTTCCTTTTCCCCGTTATCAAGCTGGATGATAGAAAGAGCACTCTGTCCGAGTGTTTCGCTATAGTACTTTCTAAGGTTTACATAATTCATGTTGTCGTAGTACAGGATCAAGCCTGCACTGTGCTGATGGATCTCCGGTTTGAAATCCATTTTTGTTGTGATCGTAGCATAAACACTTGTCAATTTTCTGGCAAGAATGCTGACTTTATTTAAAGAAGTTCTGGCTTCCTGTCCGCGGATACGCACATAGCCCGGACGTGCTTTTACATCTGCAAAGCTCTGTGGCATGATCCTTGGTGCGTAATACCAGTTACCCAGCTCTTCCCCATCAAAATCATCAAAGGATGGAACCTGCGACAGTTTTACTTCCGGCAGATTGGCTTCTTCGACTTCCATTTTGGCGAAATTACTGCCATCTGCCATACGCAGCCAGCCATCTTCTGTCCACATCATTTTCTGGATCGCGGTTTCTCTGCCGAGTGTACAACGAAGCTCCGGTACAAACGGTCTTGCACATAAATGCATCAGATATACTTCACCGTTCTGTGTTTCCACATAGCTGCCATGTCCTGATTTCTGCAGGATGGAATCCGGATTGAAGTATTTTGGTTTTAAGTGATCCGGGTCATGACGTTCATTGGATTCATTCGGAGAGGATGTCACAATCGGGTTCTTTGGATCTCTTTCATAAGGACCCCAGACATTTTTGGAACGTCCCATCGTCACACAATGATTATATCCGGTTCCACCTTCTGCACACATAATATAGTAATAGCCACCGCGTTTGGTCAGATGAGGTGCTTCAATACAGCCTCTGTCTGTACCACCGCGCCACATTGGCCGGGGGTAACCAACAATCTCCTTTTTCACAGGATTATATTCTACGATGCTGATAAATCCAGGTTTTTCATAGCCTGCACGTGTTTCCCATTCCAGTGACACAACATATTTCTTTCCGTCATCATCATGGAACATGGATGCATCAAAGCCTGAAGAATGCAGGTATACAGGCTTACTCCACGGACCTTTGATATCCTTTGCTGTGATCACAAAGTTGTCTACGTCAAAGTATCTGGCATTCATGGAATTCATAACGCCGTATACTACATAAAATAAATCTTCTTCCTTACAATAAGTCAGGCAAGGTGCCCAGATTCCCTTTGCGGAAGGAAGCTTTTTCAGATCTACCTCTTTGTCATCTGTCAGTACATGTGTATATAATTCCCAGTTTTTCAGATCTTTGGAATGGTAGATTGGAATACCCGGAAACCACTCAAAAGAAGAAACTGCTGCATAATAATCATCTCCTTTTCTGCATACGCAGGGATCAGGATTAAACCCTTTAAAAATTGGATTCTGGATCATATTTTTCTCTCCGTTTCTCATTTATACTTCATCTGTCTGTTTATCTGTTACAGCTTTCTATCTATTTGGCGGAAACCAGCCGAAATCAACACATCTGCCAAGATCCCAGCTGTCCCAGCCAATCCAGCCCGGTTCATTTACGGTATCTACTAAAAGCTTGTAGCTCCAGTAGAAGTAACCGCTTCCCTTCTTCCAGGCGTCAAGTTGTGCACTAGCAACTGCCTGATAAATTTCTTTTTTCTGCTCCGGTGAAAAGCTCTCCTGCGCAGTGCCTTCCATACCGTTTAATACGGACTGTCCGCCCTTTGTATCACAGCCGCAGGCAAGAGAATTAAACAAACACCATTCGCCGCAGACAACCGGGAAATACTGCTCCATTTCCTCGATTATCTTTGCATATTTCGTCTGTACATATTCCACATAGCCTTCCACAGTCTGCGGGCAGCCATCCATTTCTGCCATCATGAGGTACTGGTGCGTATCCAGCACAACATTCTGATATTCGTCTTCCTGCATGAAATCCTTCCATGCCATCAGGTCAAAGCCATCGTGGATCACCACATATTTTTCCGGCGCAAGATGTGCTCTCATGCGGATATATGCTTTTTTATAAAACGCTCTTAAAAATACCATGCTGATCGGCGCTGTACCCTTTGCCATTTCCGGATCTACAGCCGGGTAACGTTTTGTGATATCAAAGGACTCCCATGCTGCTTCTGTCAGTGGCTCGTTGATCACTTCAATTCCCCAGAGTCCTTTTCGATTGCCATATCTTTCAGAAAGACGTTCTAAAACAGTCAGTGTAAATTCCACTTCATCCGGACACTGTGCCCATCTGCAGACACCGCAGATACCTCCATTGTCAAATCCGTTCTGCCCCATCGGCGCCGTATGCAGATCGATCAGTATCTGAAGACCGTATTTTTCAGCCCAGGCAAATGCTTTGTCCAGCTCCTTTATGCAGCCGATAAACGGTTCTCTGTCTCCGAAAATAAAATATGGCACGGGAATACGGATCACTTCCATTCCCATCCGTTTGATCGTTACAAAATCACGTTCTGAGATATATTCTGCACGATGCATCTGGATTCTTGCTTCATATACTTCTTTGGAAAGCTGACGCGGCAGATAGTATTCGTCCTCTGCTGTTGTACCTGCAAATAAAGCAGGACTCATCCATTTTTCAAGTACCAGCCAGTTTCCTAAATTCACACCTTTGATATACATACTGTTCTTCCTTTCTGTTTTTCTTTGTTATTTTCTATATTGCCCCGGTCAGCTTACTGCTGCCGGGGCGTTTTCTGTTCTGATTTTATATTCTTACTTTGCTGCTCTGGCTTTCAGATCTGCAATGATCCGGTCAAATTCTTTGTCAAGCTGCCAGAACTTCATGATGATCAGACCGATCACATATACTGCAACCGGGATCCATACGAAGCTGATACGGATAGATGCCAGCGCTGAAGCTGTCTGGGATGCTGCATCTCCTACATAACCACCGATCTCAAGGATCAGCCCAAGGAGTGCGGAACCAAGTCCGTTACCGATCTTATAACCGAAGCTGCAGGCACTGTTTACAAGACCTTCTGTACGATAGCCTGTTTTCCATTCGCCGTAATCGATCGTGTCAGATACCATTGCCCACATAGTAGCACCGCCGCAGGCATTACCGATACCTCTTATGATACTTGATGCTACGATCATTGGCATTGCGCCGCCGGAGAAGTTCAGCATCAGCATACCGATGATATCAAGTACCAGTCCGAGGGAGAATACGTTTCTCTTACCGAATTTCTTAACGAGCATTGCGATAAAGAACATTGCAAGGATCTGTACCACATTGAAAATACCATTAATTGTGCTGACTAAGTTTCTGTCTCCTAAAATGTCTTTTGCGTAGTAAACAGTAGAACCACCGTTTACAGAGTACATTAAGAAGAAAAGAGCAAGCATGCATGTCATCATGATCCAGTATTTATTTTTGAATAATGCTTTCAGCCCTTCCTTGAAAGGGACATCGACGGCCTGACCGTTTTCATCGTGTGCAGCCGCTTTTACACGTTCCTTTGTACCAAAGAAAGTGAACAGGAATGCGATCACTGCTAACAGACCAAGTACACAGAATGCTTTTGTCCAGGCTGATACGTTGTCACCGAAGAACTCTACCAGTGGAAGTGTTACTGTATTGATGATCAGTGTTCCTGCAGTTGCCAGCAGGTTACGGAAAATGCTCAGTACGGATCTTTCATATGGATCCTGTGTCATCAGGGCATTTAAAGATGAATAAGGTACATTGATCGCTGTATATACAACTGTTGATGTCAGGTTGTATGTTACGAAGATGTAAACCAGCTTTGCTGTCTGCCCCCAGGATGCGGGAACGGAAAACAGAAGCACGCCGCATACGGCAAATGGAATACACATACGTAGGATCCAGGGTCTTGCTTTACCGAATTTGGATTTTGTTCTGTCTACGATAACACCCATGATAATATCACTGATACCATCAAAGATTCTTGATACCATCATGATCGTACCAACTGCCAGTGCACTTACCCCTGCATAATCCGTGTAGTAGAATAATAAGAATGCGGACATTGCTGTGTAGATGATGTTACAGCCGAAATCGCCGCAGCCATAAGAAAATCGTTCTAAAATCTGCTTAAAGGTCAATTTACTCTTTCCCATTTTGTAGCTCTCCTCTTTCTTGCTAAATCTTTTTCATGCAGAAAGTTGTTTCCCATTCTGCAAAGACTTTTTCCATTGTTATTATCGCTTATAAAATAGTTGTTTGCGCTCACATCTATCTTTATTTGTAAGCTTATTTTACAGTAGCCTTTCTAAAATGTTTAGTATCTATACTCACCGAAAAATAGGTCGATATTCTCTTTTTCCATTGCATGCAATCATATCGTATGTTATGATCTGGATAACATATAAACTACAGGTCACATAACGGGACTTCATCCTATTCTGTAAAGGTGGTTGACATAACATGAGCACAACGCATGAGATCGTCCTGACTCCGGTCACAACCAAAGTACGTTTTTATACTTCTGTCGATAATGGCAGTTATATTCCCTCTCACTGGCACAGAGCGATCGAGATCATTTATATTCAGACCGGCGCTTTGACCGTCACAGTGGAATCCCATACGCAGAAGCTGACTGCCGGACAGTGCATCCTGATCAATTCCAACGTGGTGCACTCTACCCAGTGTACCATTCCAAATACAGCGATCGTATTCCAGATCCCGCTGGACTTTATTGAAACCTATATTCCACAGGTGCGTTCTCTTCTGTTCCATCTCCCGGAAGGCTCCGCCGATCCAAAGGAACGTACCAAGCTGGATATTTTCAAAAACACGCTGGAAAAGATGCAGATCGCCAATGATATGCAGCCGGATGGTTTTTTACTGCGTTTTAACAGTCTGCTGTTTGAAGTGCTGTTCCAGCTTTATCACAGCTTCAGCACAAAAGTCATGCATTCCGATTTCAGTAAAAAGAAAAAAGAACTGGATCGTTTAAATCCAGTTCTTCAGTATACAACCGAGCATTATAATGAACCGATCTCCATTCAGGAGATCGCAGATGTTGCCTGCCTGCAACCGGGCTACTTCTGTCGTTTTTTCAAAAGCAACATGGGAACCACCTTTTTGGAATACCAGAACGAGCTCCGTCTGTCCCATATTTATCAAGATCTGATTACAAGCAAGGATCCTGTCAATGTCATACTGGACAGACACGGCTTTACCAATTATAAGCTGTTCCGCCGCGTTTTCCGGGAGCACTTCGGTGATACGCCGCTGAAAATACGTCAGATGCATGCACAAATCAATTAAATAACGTAACTATAAACAAACTATGAAACTTTTTATATCTTTCCCTGCATGCTTTCTTCCACACATACCTGATTTCTGCCACTGTTCTTGGCAATATACAATGCCTGATCCGCTTTCTTTACCGCGTGATTGTAATCGCCGCCTTCATAAAGCGTGACTCCGATGGAAACCGTAACAGGGCATACACTTCTTGCCTGCGTCTCTATTGTCCTGCGGATTTTTTCTGCACGGTTTACCGCCATGACAGGCGATTCCTGTGTGATCAGCAGAAACTCTTCTCCGCCCCAGCGGATCATGTAATTTGGTACATCCATCGTCTGTGAAACAACCAGTTTGACAATTTCCTTCAGTACAACATCTCCGCCCTCATGACCATAAGTATCATTCACATGCTTAAACAGATCAATATCCATCAGCTGCACGCATAAGTTTTTGCCGCCAAAGCACCGGAAACATTTCTTCTCATCAATAATGGTATCCATAATATTGCGGTTGTAAATCCCCGTGAGCTGATCATGATATGCATTTTCTTCCAATTGCCGCTTTGCCTCGTACTGAGCAAGATATGTCTGTTCTATTGCATAGTCGACCATACAGATCCCCACATAAAACGGGATTCCCAGGATCAGCATCATAGCAAATTCCGGATAATGCAGAAATGTATTGGCAACCGCAATATCCACAAAAATAGGACCTGTCAGCACAATGCCCCACTTGCATGGTGCAGCAAATCCCAGCAGAATAAAGGCTGCCATGATAATGATAAAACCGTCACTTGCAAATGTCAGATCCGGCAGATACACACAAGCGCCGATCGTACACCACATGACACTGTGCCCTACCAGATAGGAAATCGGTACAATGATCCTGTAATCATTGACCTTTGCATTGACGATCATAAATATGGCAAACGGGAGCAGGATGGCAATTCTTGCCGGAACCGTCACCGGATTGATCCTTCCGAACAGATACCAGTCTGATATTGTATAAAATAAAGAAGAGATGCTGAGCACGATCACCAGCCACATATTCATTTTTCTGTAATATTCAAACTTTGCCTGATAAAATGTACTGTCTTTTTTCATTTTCTATCCCCTGGATACCCACAGCTAACGCAGACTGCGCAAGTATTCCTTTTTTTCTTTTGTGATCCGGTAGCTTTCGACCGCTTTCTGGATCGTTTTTCTGTGTACCCATTCCGACAGACGCCGCTCCTCTAAATAAGGGATCGTCTCCTCCCACTGCTTTGCAAGTGCTGTCGCCAGATACCATGCGATCATCATATTTACATAATATTCCTCTGACTGTACCGCCGTGACAAGCTCCAGATATGCCGGATCAAAATCCGCATCCAGATAAAGGCGCAGCAGCAGACCAATCCCATAACGTACTACATATGTTTTTTCGGATGAAATCCATTTTCTGATAACCGCTATAAGTTCTTTTTTGTGCTTTTCAAAGCATTTTGGTGCCGGCAGATCACAGGTTGCCCAGTTGTCCACATAGGGCAGAAAGCGTTCCACCTCTGCCAGACAGCTCTCATAGTCCTTGATCTGCGCCACCAGCATCATGTGCAGATTGTTTTCTTCATAATATTGATGTGGCAGCCGGTGCAAAAACTGCTCTGCTTCTGCCGTTTGCGCCAGCTGCTTTGTAAACCTTCGAAGCTGCGGCGTCCGTATTCCGATGATCGTATCCTTATCGATTCCCGGCATTAAATTGCTTTGAAAATCCCTGTACGCCGGATCCTGCATGGAAAATAGCTGCTTTTGTAGTGAAGTCATGGTGTATACCTGTTTGCTTATCTTTATTTTAAAATATTATGATGTTGGGGTCAAAAGCCCAGGCTTTGATGCCTGCGGATTGTTCCGTGCTCTGCACTCCCACAATCCTGCCCAATATTCGCATATCGTGGGATTAACATCCCACTTTTATGCTCATATCGGGGCGGGGCCCCAGGTCTTTCAACCACTTATGAGCAAGCTCATGTGGTTTTAGACCTTTTGACCCTTGCATCAAAATATTATACCATAAAATATTTCCCCCATAAACATTTACAAACAAAAATAAGCGTGTTACCATCTTTATAAAACAGTTGGGAGGTACATTATGGCAGAGATAAAATGGAAAGACAGAAAACGTATCATTTTCGGTCTTCCCTGGACATTTACAAAATACAGTTTAACGGAAGACAGACTTTTTATCAGCACAGGCTTACTCAGTACAAAAGAGGATGAAGTCCGTCTGTACCGGATCATGGATCTTTCTCTGGAGCGTAAGCTCTGGCAGCGGTTATTCGGTCTTGGCACGATCAAGTGCTGTTCTGCCGATAAAACGTTGGGCGATTTCGAGATCAAAAATATTAAGGATTCCAAAAATGTCAAGGAAATGATTTCTGAACTGGTGGAGGAAGAACGTTCCAGAAAAAGAGTCAGCAGTCGCGAATATATCAGTCATGATATGGATGATGACGATGATGACGATGATGTGGATTCAGACCAGTAAATTAGGTTACAGAGGCGAAACAGGCTGCCAGACAGGCAGCCTGTTTTACTATTTCCGTATAGAATAAATCAGCATCCTTTCTGAGCTGATGCAGCACGTAATGCTCCAGACAGCCCGGACGATACACATTCCAAAAGCTCTCTCTTACGAGATTTTCTACTTCTCTGTATTCCTTTTCTTTCTCCGTCCGAATGATTGCGTATTCCGCTTGAACGGAACAGCCTGCACGCTTTAGCGGGAAGGCTGTCCGCTTCAAACGGGAAGTTTTAATTGCTAAATCGGATTACGCATGTTCTTTCCATTCAATTCAAGGCGGAATGCCTTATGAATGATACGGTCATGCTTTGATTTCTCCTCTTTTCGTCGATAACTACTGTTTTTTCCGGTGTGCCACAAATACAGCTACAGATCTTGGCTTGAGCCAATACTCCTGAATAGCCGCTTTTTTACATTCTTCTTCAATCCCGTCCAGTGCAGTATCTGCAAAGCATCTCCATTCATACATTTCCGGAAGCTTCGGAAGCTCAAATGTCTGTCCCTCCCAATAGACATTAAATGCGACATATACCAGATCCTCTCTCTGATTGGTCTTTCCTGCATAGCAGATGGCAAGCCCCTTTGTATCCTGATTGATCATGCTGTCCCATGGGCGGTTTGTGTGAACACTTACTGCCGGAAAGCCGGTATCCGAAGGCTTCTGATTGCTCCGGATTACCGGATGCCTTCTCCTAAACCAGATCATTTTCTTAAAAAAAAGGTACAGCTCTTTGTTGGTATCCAGCCGTTTCCAGTCCAGCCAGGAAATCTCATTATCCTGACAATAGGGATTATTATTTCCAAAACGTGTGTCTCCAAATTCGTCCCCGGCAAGAAACATCGGGGTTCCCCGGCTGCACATCAAAGATACACAGGCATTTTTCATCATTTTAAGACGAAGTCTGCAAATCTCCGGATCTTCCGTTTCTCCCTCCGCTCCGCAGTTCCAGCTCCGATTATCATCATGTCCGTCCGTATTGTTCCACCCATTGTCTTCATTGTGTTTTCCATTATAGGAATAGAGGTCCCAGAGTGAAAAGCCATCATGACAGGTAAGAAAGTTAATTGAAGAAGCATATCCCCGGTACTGTCCGGAATAAAGATCCAGCGAACCGGTCAGTCTGCTTGCCGCTGCTTTCGCATACCAGAAATCTCCTTTCAAAAAGCTTCTCATATCATCTCGGTATTTCCCATTCCACTCTGCCCAACGCGAAAAGGCAGGGAAACTGCCAACCTGATAAAGTCCGCCGGCATCCCAGGCCTCTGCAATAAGCTTCACATTTCTGAGAATAGGATCCTCTGCCAGATTTTTAAGAAGCGGCGGCTGGCTTGCAGGTGAACCGTCCTCATTTCTTCCGAGAATGCTGGCAAGATCAAAACGGAAGCCATCTACATGATATTCTATTGTCCAATACCGCAGACATTCCAGAATCAGCTGCTGGACCACCGGATGATTGCAGTTTAACGTATTACCGCATCCGCTGAAATTATAATACATACCTTCCGGTGTTAACATATAATAAATCCTGTTATCAATGCCTTTAAATGAAAAGAAAGGGCCATTTTCATTTCCTTCTGCCGTATGATTAAAAACAACATCCAGAATTACCTCAATACCATTGGCATTCAGTTCACATATTAATGCTTTCAGTTCATCGCCTTCCCGGTTAAACTCTTTTTTTGCCGTATAGCTGGTATTGGGTGAAAAAAAGCTTACCGGATTATACCCCCAATAATCCAAAAGCGTTCTGCCGTTAACCTCACGCCTTCCCATGGTCTCGTCAAATTCAAAAACAGGCATCAGCTCAACCGCTGTAATTCCCAGATCCTTCAGATAAGGAATCTTCTCCCGGATTCCCTCAAAGGTACCCGGGTAACGTACTCCGGAGGAGGCATCCTTTGTAAATCCGCGTACATGAAGCTCATAAATGATCAAATCCTCAATCGGTCTGACCGGATCTGCATGATCTCCCCAATCAAAATCATTAACTACCACCCTCGCCCGGTACTCGTGATCCAGATTGGGCTGTTCACCCCAGACACTTTGACCGGTAACTGCTCTTGCATATGGATCCAGCAAAGGTTTCTTTTTATCAAAAATAAGACCCTTTTGGGGGTCATACGGTCCATTCACTCGATATGCATATTCAAAATCATAGATATCCAGTCCGAATACAAACATGGAATAAACCCTTCCGATCCGGTAATGCTTCGGAAACGGCAGGACTGCATAGGGTTTTCTTTCTCCTCTGTGATACAAAAGGAGCTCCACATCTGTTGCTTCCATAGAACAGACTGTAAAGCTGACTCCCTCTCTGAGTGCCGTAGCTCCATTAATCCCATAAAAACCCGGTCTGACATCATATCCCTTAATCTTCTCCAAGGGCAGGAGATGCTTATGCTCTGCCACCCCAATCCTGTTTTCATTCATAGACCAACCTTCTCCTTTTAATATGGTCCATTATAGCATAGAACTGCAGGAGAATCCAAATCTGTCAAAATACACGCAGACCTGATATAAACGGTATCAAAAATTACGGAAACAGATAATCCACAAGCTGTCTGTTTTTTGCTATATCCTGATTCACATTTGTAAAAACCAGATAAGCCTTGGAAGCATCTGTCTGCAAATAGCCGGCAATATCTGTTTTATCCAGACACAACGCTACCGGATATTTCCCATCCTGCATATTTTGATAATTGAGTCTCCATTCCAGACGATGATATTGCTCTTTGGAAAGCACCTTACCAAGATCAGCATAAAAATCAGATTCCACAAAATACCCAAGTGCCTGCTCGTCCAAAATCATATAGCTGTACTCACCGACTGAGATTTGTGCAATCAATGCCATCTCATAGGAATCCTGGTCTAGCGGTGCATCACTTGAAAAAGAAAGTGTATTGTCCGTTGATAAATAAGAAACTGAAGCTTTTGGATTTTTATGGCAGGCTGATAAATAATCATCTGTCAGATACACAACACCCTGTGGAGATATTTCTACATCCACCAGACAGCCTGAGGCAAGTACCTCTCTGTGATTTTGTCTTATATCAAAGCCAAAATGAAGCACCATTGCCAGAAAAATCAGGGCAATTATACATTTTAAAAGATAGTACGTCTTAAAATATGACCATCTTTGCCGACTATCCATCTGTTTAAATTCAGACACCCTTAATTTCCATTTCTCTTTTATCTTCATTCTCTTACTCCACTTTATTAATCTGTCCCTGCTTTTTCTTGTATTTCTTCTCCTGTTTTTTCCTTTTCGTGTTCTACCTTAAGAAATGCCCTGGCATACATTCCGGCAGCATAATATAATGAAAGCGTTGTACAAAACAGCCAGATTCCGATAAACCAGTTCATATAATGAAATCCGATATAATACGGGATCACTTCAAGGAATATGACGAGTATCATCTTTGGAAGGTGTAAAAGTGAAAACAACACGGCATTGCGCACTGCACCGCGGATTGTTACATGATACCTTGCGAGGATCGGAAAAACACAAAAAACCGACATAACGACAAGCACGGTCAAAACAAAAAGCGCAATCTGAAAAAAAGAGACCGCATTTGTCATCCCGGTCTTTTTAAGCAAAAACCAGTCCATTGCCAGAAAAGCACTCAGAAATACTGATAAAAGCCACAACAATGTTGCCTGCTTGAAATTGTCCCTGAATGAATTGATAAAAGCCTTAAAAACATTCGGCTCTTCCTTTCGTGCCAGCTTCATTGCCACATAATATTTTGCCGTGACCGCCGCTCCCACCGTAAAAAGCGGAATAGAAAAAATCACACACAAAACATTCAATATCACATAATCGGCAATTCGTCCCAGCATTACCATAAAATCACTGTCATATCGCAGAAATCCCATTCTCTGCACCCCACTTTACTTTTCTCTTATTCTGCCTGTTCGCTCTGATCAAGCCTTCTTATCAGTTCCTTTTGTAACGCTCCATACAATATATCCGGATTGCATGCATGATACTGTTCTGTATAGCTTTCCCATGTACTGTCAAAATCCTGTGACATGATCACCTGCGGAAGATAATTGTGTTTGACCTGATCAAGCCTGTCCGTTACCTCTCCCTCTGTCGTATCCGCGGTCAAAGTATCTGTATATGAATACATTGGATACCATACTCCCGGTTCATCATTGGTCCCGATCATGTCAACATATGTACTGCATCCATATGCAGCCAGACATTCCTTCACATCCTCCGGGCACGTTGCATAAAAATCATTGGGCTGATACTCCGGCGCAAAGGCATTTATTTTATCTGAAAGTTTACCCTCCCATCTGGGAAAATACGCATAGGAACAAAAATGTGAGCTCTTTTGGATAGCATCTCCCGCCTTTGTGCGCTGATTTTTTGTCCGGTAAAATCTTCCATGCTCATCAACATGATAATCAACATTTTCCACACCCCAGAACCGCAGTTTCATGATCTCTTCATCCATCAGATCATTAATAAACTGCATGGCTCCGGGAATATCCTCACAGTTTATGGTGATTGAAATTCCATCCGATGTATTGATCTCACTACCGCGCTTTACATGCCATTTATTTTTTATTCCTTTATCAATTGTGATAGGAAGAGGTACATAATTGCACCCCTCGATATCCACGCTTTCCAGACTGTCATTGATGTTGTAGGCAAACTGCCACCATTGATCGACCATGCCAAGCACACAACCTGTCGACAATTTTTCCAGATACTCCTCATATGTCTGTACAAAAGATTCGGGATCGATCATTCCCTTTCGATATTCCTGATTAAGCAGCCTGAAATATCTTTTTGCCGTCAACGACATATTATAATCTATAACCTTTTTCCGGACCGGATCCACAATACAACATCCATCATTCGGATAACCATCCAGAAACTGTGGTGGATTTTCCAGACAGAAAAAACGCCAGTCATCACATAATATCGTAAACGGGATATTCGGCTGCCCATTTTCAGCTACCGGATTGGCATTGTAATAATCTTCCAGCAATTCAAAATATTCTCTGACCGTATGAATTTGCGGATATCCGGCCCATTTCAATACACGTGTCTGAATCCAGAATGCTTCTCCCTCATGAATAACATCACTGCTTTCTCCTTTTGCAACTCCAAATTGCGGAATCCAATAAATATGCCCATCCTCCTGACGGAAAAGCTCCCATTCCTTTTCGGACATATAGTTTTTTATATTAGGATAATCATCCCAGTACTCATCAATCGGGATCAAAGCACCTGCTTTTAAAAGCTCTGCATCTCCGGATATAAAATCAGGGTATTTCCCACTTGCAATATAAGATGCAATTGCTGTGTCCGCTGTTTGACCGGTAAGCCAGATTTCTTCACAGCTTACTCCCGTCTTTTGCGCTATCAGCTTTTTGATTTCATTTTCCTCATCCCTCGGCTCTCCAAGTACACTGAAAAAAGCGGTAAAGGTTTTGATTTTATTTTGCGAATGTCTTTTTTCTATCTGTATTCCTGCAATTAACACAAACAGCAAAAGCAATATACCGAATACTGCAATTATTTTTTTCTTCATCTGCATCATCTCTTCCTATATTTTCACTTATGATATCAGGGTCAAAAGGTCAAAATACCTTTTGACCCTAACATCATATTATATGATGTCAGAATTAAAAAATCAAATAACTGTTTGCCTGTTTATTTTAATAAATCCGATAACTGCCGCTCAATGCAAGAAATGCGAAAAAGTAAAGACAGTTATCATAATATCTTCTATCTCCCTGCCTGAGTGCGGTATTCCAAAACATACGCACACAGCTTTCGGCATTTTCCGACACCGAGGCCAGAGAAGCATGGGCATTTGTCGCGATTATGGCAACCGGATGCAATGCAGGCTTTGAAAGAACCGTTCCATCCAATTCATAAACATACGCCCTGTTGTTTTCATCCAGAGTCTCACAGAAAAAGCGCTGTAATCTATCTACCTCTTCTACCTCCCAATCATCAGCCGCAAACCATGCATAGTCCATTGCAATATTGGCTATTGTGCGGTATGCATCACTATAATACCAGTCATGTCTGCCACCCCACGTTTCATAATCCGCCGAATACGGACTGCCGTCAAATTCCGCATATTCGGCACACAATCCTGTCTGCGGATGGCAGGCTTTTTTCAGATATGCACGGCTTGCCTCCGCCGCCTCCTGAAAAAACTGCTGGTCCTCTTTTCTGGTCCATCTTCCAAATAACTCATAAAAATGCGGCAGATGATAAGACGGATCAGAAAAATCCACATCTGTTATAAAACGGATCAATCTGTTATCCGGATTCCACATAGCCCTTCCCGGTTCACCATTTTCACCTTTATGGATACAGACTGACAATATCTGCTTTGCCTGACGGCTATAACAAAAAATTCCCTCTCCGTCTCCCCATCTGTGTGAGGCGAAAAATAGAGCCATCGCAAAATATTCCTCTCCGTCGGGTGCGGCACCATACGCATTTTTTTTACCATCTGTCTGACAGGACCATGCAAAATAACCTGCATTATCTCCTGTTGTCATATACATATAAGTCATAACCCATTTCCACAAACGGTCAAATTCTTCCTTTTTATCCATCTGCACACACATCATCATTCCATACGACATTCCCTCGGTTCGAACATCATGATTTCCTGTGTCTTCTATATATCCCATATCCGGCTCCACCGGATGATACAGACGTTCTTCCTCCGTTCCGTAGAAAATGGTTTGAAAGATTTCATTTTTCCTATTTTCAATCTCTTCTTGTTTATATCCATATTCCTGAAATACGTTTCTGTATTTTCCGGTTGCAAAGGCACCTTTCGCAATAAATTCCATCCTGAATAATCCTTTCTGTCCTTATTATTCCTTTACACCGCCAATTGTCAGACCTGCAACAAAGTATCGCTGAAGGAAGGGATACAGACAAATGATGGGAAGCATTGTAATAACAGTTGCCGCTGAACGGACCGTAACAGGTGTAACGGTAGAAACATTGGCCGCATTAACACTTGTAGCACTTCCGCTTTGCTGCATAACCGAAGACAAAAGCTTCATCAATTCATACTGCAGGGTGGTATATTCTGTTTTCATACGGTTATAGATCATGGCGTCAAACCATGAATTCCATTGTCCAACCGCAACAAACAAAGCAACGGTTGCATAAACCGGCTTACATAGCGGTGAAATGACCTTGACAAAAATCGTCATATAACCTGCGCCATCAATTTTAGCAGCATCTTCAAGGGCTTCGGGAAGTCCCTGCATATAAGTCCTTAACACCAGCACATTAAACGCACTTACCATACCGGGAATAACATATACCCAGAAGGAATTGGTCAGTCCCAATGTTTTATAAAGCAACAGGACCGGAATAAGTCCGCCATTTACATACATCGTGATAACCCAGAACAGGGACAGCTGGGATTTAAACAGGAATTCCTTTCTGCTGATGATATATGCCAGCAACGCATTTGCCACAAGCGCCAGCAGTGTTCCGATCACGGTTCTTGCCACGGTAACAATCGCACCGGTGATAATATTCTGCATATGTAATACAACCGTATAGTTTTTGATTGAAAATTTTCTGGGGATCAGATGGATTCCTCCCCTTACCGCATCCGTTCCGTCATTAAAAGACAGGGCAACTGTATTTAACACCGGATATAACGTAATAACCACAAACAATATCATAAATATTGTGTTACAGATGACAAACACCGTATCTGCCGTGATGCCTTTTCTCTTACTTTTCACACCTTTGCTCAAAACCACAGGCTCAGTGATTTCACTTTCCTGCGATATATCCATTTCCAGTTCCAGATTTTCTTTATTTTCCATCTGTTTCACCTCCTTAGAACAATCTTTCTTCACCGGTTCGTTTAGCAACACCGTTTGCTATCACGATCAGGATAATTGCAACCACGCTCTTAAAAATACCTGCTGCGGTACCCAGCGAATAATCACTCTGGCTAATTCCCCATGTCAGCACGTAAATATCAATTGTATCCGAAACATTTTTTATCAATCCGTTTCCCAGCAGATACTGGATCTCAAAACCGGCATTCAGTATATTTCCGATATTCATTAATAGCAGTATCATGATCGTCGGTCTTATTCCGGGCAGTGTTATATATTTTATTTTTGCCCATCTTCCCGCACCGTCAATTGCCGCTGCCTCATACAGACTGGGATCAATAGAAGTAATCGCCGCCAGATAAATAATGGCATTCCAGCCGGTCTCCTTCCAGATATTTGCAAAAGCAACAATCGGCCAGAATAGCTCAGGAACCGAAAAAAAGCTGATGGGCGAACTTATAATGTGTGCTTTTACAAGCAATTCATTGATAATACCGTTTGCAGATAAAGCATCATGTAAAATACCTGTTACAATGATCCATGAAAGGAAATGCGGCAGATATGAGATTGTCTGAATTGTCTTTTTTGCTAATCTGGAACGTACTTCATTTAATAAAATAGCAAAGAGAATTGCCATCACAAATGTACAGACCAGATTTAAAATACCCATACAAAGTGTATTTCTGATAACCTTCAGAAATGTCTGATCCTCGAATAAAAACTGGAACTTTCCAAGTCCTACAAATTTAGAATGTAAAAGACCTGTTTTAGGCTTGTAATTTTGAAAAGCCATAACCCATCCGCCAAGCGGAATATAATAAAATACAAGTCCGTATACCGTAAAAACCGCAGCCCATATCAAAAGTACACGCTGTTTTACAAGATTTTTTCTGGTAACCGAAACACTCATATTGTTTTCTTTTTTGCTGCGTTTCATAAATTGCCTCCTTTACCATCCGCATTACTGTTTTCTTAAAAACAGGCGGTTACAGTTACCTGTAGGCAACTGAACCGCCTATTTCATATTGTCATTGGAAAATCAGATTAATTACCTACTCTTCTGTCAAGTTCTTCCTGCATTTCATCCAGAAAAGCCTGTGGATCGCATGCATCATAAGCATCCATATAACTATCCCATTCGGAATTGAAATCCTTTGCCATAACAACCTTAGGAAGCCATGCATGCTTGGTTTCGCCCATCTTTGTCCATGCTACGCCACCAGGGGTATCTGTAGTCATACTGTTAGAGTAAGAATACATCGGGAACCAGGAACCCAATTCCTTTTCAACAGAGCCTATCATATCCGGATACGAATCTGCACCATATGCCTCAAAGCACTTTACAAGTGGCTCTGCAAGACCGGCAAAAAATTCTGATGTCTGCTCAGAAGGCTGCATTGCATTGATACCATCCTTGCTCGTTCCAAGCCACTGTGGGAAATAGCTGTATCCGCAAAGATGAGACGCTTTGTATTCTGTATCAGCACACTGAATTCTCATATCCTCTGTTCTGTAATACAGACCATCGTCATCCACGAGGTAATCTTCACCTTCAACACCCCAGAAACGCAGATCATGAATATCCTGCTCAAGAATATCATTTACAAACTGGAATGCAGCATCTACATCCTCACAGCTCTTTGTAATCGCAAGACCACTTGAATTGTTGAGTGTATCCGCATATGTATGCCACATATTATCCATGCCCTCTTTGGCTGTCAAGCCAAGCGGTACATAGTTGCAGCCCTTTAAATCAAGTCCTGTCTGCTTAAATACATCATTTACAGTATAAGCAAAATCCCACCACTGGTCACACATACCAAGAACAGCACCTGTAGAAAGCTTTGCAATATATTCATCATATGTCTGTGTTGCAAATTCAGGATCAATGTATCCCTTGTTATATTCTTCATTTAACTTATTGAAATACATTTTTGCCGTAGGAGTTGTATTATAGTCAACAATCTTCATAGTATCCGTATCTACAATAACCGAACCGTCATTCGGATAACCATCCAGAAATTGAGGTGCATTTTCAATACAGAAATATCTCCAGTCCTCGCAAAGCATTGTATAAGGAATTACCTTTGCTCCATCCTCTGTGGTCGGATTGGCATCTGCATATCTTTCCAACAGGTCATAGTACTGATCAAGAGTCTCGATCTTTGGATAGCCGCCCCATTCAAGAACCTTTACCTGTATCCAGAAGGCCTCATCATTATGGGTTGTGGAACGATTTTCTCCATATGAATTCTGGAATGCATTTACCCAGTAGATATGTCCGTCATCCTGTCGGAATTTGTCCCATTCTTCATCTGAATACAATTCCTTGATATTGGGATATTTATCGATATAGTCATCCCATGCAACAAGTGCATCTGCATCATACAGCTGCTTGGATGCATCACCGCCATCAATAAAATCAGGATATTCATCACTTGCAATGATCGTACCGATTGCTTCATCGGCTGTCTGCCCAGTCAGCCAGGTTTCTTTAACCCTTACACCAACCTTCTTTGCTATGATTTCCTGAATATCATTTCCATCATTGATCTCCGGCTGCGGCATAGCTCCAAAAAATGTGAAATTTTTAATTTCATCTTCAGAATACTCTTTGTCTGTTCCGGTATCCGTATCTGTCGTTGAAGTTTCTTCCGTATCAGATTCCGTTTTCTCTGCCTGTGTTGTTTTTGCATTGTCCGATCCACAACCTGTCAGCATGGAAGCTGCTATCATCGTGGTCGTAAGTAGTGCTGTGAATTTTTTAAATTTCATGTTTACCTCCCTTTGTATTTTTGAAGTGTTTAACCTTGTATTATTATAGTAAAATAAAGAAGGCAATAATAAACCCGAAAAAGTATAGATAAAACACCGAAAAAATATAGGGAAATGCCATTTAGCATTTCCCTGTCAAAAATTCCCGTATCCATTCATATATCATGTCCTGCTGTACAGCCGTATAACAATGGTCTGCACTATCCATAAGCATCAGCCTGCATTTTTCCGGGCCGTAGATCATCCGCGCCTTCTCGGCATACCGATAATCCACCACACTGTCTTTTTTTCCATGTACAAGCAGCACATCCCCATGATAATCACGGATTTCCTTCCAGATATCCATGAAAAAAACGGTGTCATGAAAATTTTTTCCTACCGGCATTACTCCACCGGAAATGACCATGGGCACATTCTGTACATCATAACTACCTCCCGCAAGCTTTCCCGCTCTCGCATGATCCGGAATACAAAAAGCCGGGCTTAAGAGGATCAATCCATTTATATGCAGCTGTGGATTGCGGGCAGCCACCAGAGCACTCACAAAACCACCCTGGCTATATCCCAGTAAAAAGATATTTTTATCGTGCATATACGGAAGTCCCCGGACATAAGCAATCACCGCCATCAGATCGAGACATTCTGTTTCCCCTGACATTGTCAGATGACTGCCGTCACTTTCACAACCGGGTGCCGGACATCCACCGCAAAAATCAAAGGTAAACACAGCATACCCAAAAGCAGAAAACACCTGTCCATATTCATAAAAAGGCTTTCTGTTTTGATTCAATCCATGACTGACGATCACAACACCTTTACAGCTTTTTATTGGCAAAAAAGCCGTGCCTCGTATGATCAGGTGTCCCCTTTTGCAAAAAAATTCACTTTCCCTGAAACTACTCATCGTGACCCTCTCCGGTTTCCATCGAAAATGCGGCAAACGCAGCATTTCCCTCTCCTCTGTATGTAAAATACAGACTGTGTATACCATCCGGGATATCCACATCGGTATATGCCCATTCCCAGACATTTGTATTTTCCACATGGATCGTTGCTATTTTCTCTCCTTGAGGCATAAGTCTGATTTCAAAATCACCGCTTGCATAACCGCGTGTTGCTATTCCGATCCTTTTAATATGTCTGATATCAAAGTACTTAAAGCCAAGCGTTGCCGTATCCTTTATATTTGCTACATAGCCGTTTTCTTCATCACCATCTCTTCCATCCTGCATGATCCTCGGAAAAGCATCTCCTCCGACATAGACCGATGGAACCTCGGTAAAAAGCTGACAGGCCAGATAAGCCGGATAAATGCCGCTCCCCGACAGCGGTCCACGATTTAGTCCACAGGAAGTCAGCTCCGATTGCTGTATACTGCCATCCTTTTTAAATTGCAGCAATTCCGCACATCCCTGTCTGGAATACCATGTACCGTTTGTATGACGATGATAAAAAATATACCATTCCGATCCGATCTTAATCATACTGCCATGGTTGTTTCCGCCGTATGCCGAAGGCAGGTTGGCGGGTTTGTAGGTGTCAATATACATATCGCAATTGCTCACAAGCACACCACCATATACAAAACCACCGGTAGGATGTCTGCTTACTGCATAGCAGAGCTCATGCATAAGCTCCGAGGAGTAAATAAAATAATACATATCCCCCTTTTTTCTGATCGATGCTGCTTCAAAATAAGCATGTCCTTCATATCCGCTGCCGGCGCTATATTCCTGCCCCGGTACAATGATCACCGGAGCTTCCACTATCGTCAGCATATCCTCTGAAAGAACAACAGCCATGGCACCGGACCGGCTTTTATCACCTTTAGGACAAAATCCGGTATACAGATAAGTCTTATTACCTTCTGTCAGAACCCCCGGATCAAACTGCGGCTCATCTCCTTCTTTTTCACCAAGCCTCGTACCATCCGCATAATGTACGTAACCGTAAAATTCATATGCTCCCGCCGGCGTATCACATACAGCTACTGATACGACAGACACCTTATCCAACACATAATAAAGATAATATCTTCCATCCGGCCCTACTGTAACATCCGGCGCATACAGGCACATTTTTTCATCCCGGTTCATGGGATCCTGATTTTTTTTATAAATAACACCCTCATATCTCCAGTTTCCCATGTCATCTACGGGTGCTGACCAACACACATAATCTCCCAGACAAAAAACATATCCGTTATATTTATCATGGGAACCAAATACATAAACCCGGTCCCCAAAAACATAGGGTTCTCCGTCAGGAATATACTCCCACGATGGCAGATACGGATTAAATGCCTGTTTTTTCAAATTCATTCCTTCTCCTTTATAACCTGCTCATAAGAATATTTTATCATATTCCATGAATGCTTCTTTAACATAAAACTCTGTGTTCCCCGGTCCGTCGGTTTTATATCAACTTTTCTTGGTGTTACTTCCTGCCTGTCCTGTGTATTGACCGCATCCAGATCATCGGAATACAATTCAATATGCTCTGTGGGACTGCACTTTCCAAAATCTTCAAAGATCAGGGAAAGTTCCATATCCTCCTCCAGCGATCTGTTTACTGCAAAGACAACAAGCTCCTTTTTATCCGGATGGTGTATCACCGATCCTGCAAGATATGGAATATCCGTTTCATCCGATGAACGATAGGTGTCGCTTTCCGTAACCATGCGCAGCACTTCACCTCTTCCCTGTGCAGATGCGTACAAAAAAGGATAAAAAATGGTCTGTACCCATGTACCGCCGCCCGTTTTTGTCATAATAGGTGCAATAACATTGACCAGCTGCGCCAGACAGGCGATTTTCACTCTGTCACAATTATTCTGAAGCGCCATCAGCATCGTTCCCACCAAAAGTGCATCTCTGAAATCATAAACATCCTCTAATTGTGACGGCGCAATCTGCCATTTGTCTATTTTATCCTGATTGCTGTGAAACCATACATTCCATTCATCAAAGGAAAGGTAGATTGTCTTGTCGCTATGCTTTTTTGCCTTCACCGCATCACAAAGAGCCACCACCGATTTTATAAATTGGTCCATATGAACAGCTTTTCCAAGATAATCCTCTGTGGTACCGTTTTCATTTCCATAGTACTGGTGCATGGATATATAATCCACCTGCTCATACGTATGTTCCAATACGGTAAGCTCCCATTCTCCAAAGGTTTCCATGTTGTACCCGGAGCTCCCACACGCTACCAGTTCGATATCCGGATCAATCAGACGCATCTGCTTTGCTGTCTCGGCGGCCAGCTTTCCATATTCCTCTGCTGTTTTATAACCAATCTGCCAGGGTCCGTCCATTTCATTTCCAAGACACCACGTCCTGATGTCAAAAGGCTCTTCAAAACCATTTTTTCTTCTCATATTGGCATAATAGGTATCTGTATCGGCATTGCAGTATTCCAATAAATTTCTCGCATCCTCCGGTCCCCTTGTACCAAGATTGACTGCCATGATAATATCTGTATCAGCCCTTTTTGCCCATTCCTGAAATTCATCAACCCCAATCTGATTGGTCTCTATGACTCCCCAGGCCGGCTCAAGCTTTTGCGGTCTTTTTGATTTATCACCGGTTCCGTCCTCCCAGTGATATCCGGAGACAAAATTACCTCCCGGATACCGGACTGCCGGCACCGAAAGCTCTTTTACAAGCTTTATAACATCCTTTCGAAACCCACATTCATCCGCATTTTCATTGTCCGGCTCATAAATACCTCCATATACGGCTCTTCCCAAATGTTCGATGAACGAACCGTAAATGCGTCTGTCAATTTCCCCAATCCTGAAATTTTTGTTAACCAATATTTTTGCTTTCATATTCTGACATTCTCCTTTCTCCTGTTTACAAAAGCTACTCGTTCCGGCTGTTTTTCCTGTATTTAGATGGTGTACAGCCTTTTATCTCTATAAATTTCCGGATAAAATAATCATTATCCTTATATCCCACATCCTCAGCAATCTGACTGATCCTCTTATCAGTTTTCAAAAGCTGTTTCGCAGCTTCATTAATACGATAGTTGCTCAGATAATCCTTAAAGGACTGTCCATACTGCTTTCTGAAAATCTGCCCAAGATACGATCTGTTAACAAAATACTTTTTACTAAGCTCCCGCAGACTCAGATTATCGGCATAATTTTCACGTATTTCCTTTTCAATCTCCACAAGCACACCTCGGGAAACCTGTCTGCGTAACTGGGCCAGATAATCTGCATACTCGCAGCAAAATCTGGAAAGATGGATACAGCTGCCCCTCATAATTCCCTCTTCAAAGGAGCTTTCCGAAATAAACTGCAGTATCTGCTCCTGATTAACCTCATTATCCTGTTCGGATGCCAGATGTATCAGCTGGAACAAAAGATAATTAATATTCAGGCTGACACAGTCACCGGCTCTTCCCAGCCTGCCGATTTCTTCATACAGACCGTCCACACTTTTTCTTATTTGTATCTTTTCATTTTTCTCAATAGCCCCGATCAATGTGTCCAGACAGTTTTTGCACAATACAATTCCACTCTCGTTTACCTGAGCCTCTTTTTCATAATAATAAATATCTTTCTTTGGATGAAATGCAATTATGGATTTTAAAATACAAGCTGTACTGTAAGATTTGGAAATAGCGGAAATATCCTGCACCCTTTTACCTACCAGCATTTGTATCGGACACTGCATTATTGCTGAAAGATAGCTTTGAAAGGCCTGCATATAGACCTCCTGTGTCATTTCCGATTTGGATGCCATGTAATCGCAGTAAATAAATCCGATATCATAGCTTTTTTCGTCATGTGAAACATCGAAAACAGCATGATTTCCATCTTCACTGAGCCACTCGCAGCAGGCTCCGTAAAGCTCTCTTTGCTTTTCTCTGGCCACGCCATCCTCACAATCATCTCCGGGAGTAAAAAGCTCAATATCAACATATCTGACGCCCTCCGATATCTGCATATGATTTCTGATATAATCCAGATTCTTTCTGTCATACTTACCGTTCAGACATGCGATCAGATTGCGTGCCAGATAGGCGGCTTCCATCTCCTGCCGATCCTTTCTCCGAATCTCCTTTTTTTCCGACATGGCAGCTACCTTTTGCAAAACAGCGATAAGCTGCTCCTTTTCAACCGGTTTCAAAATATAATCAATACAATGATATCTGACTGCCTGTTGTGCATATGCAAAATCATTGTAACCACTCAAAATAATAAAATATGCATCTGAAATCTGATCACGTCGCACCTCTTCTAAAAGCTCAATACCGGACATAACCGGCATTTTTATGTCTGTCATCACCAGATCCACAGGATTTTCCTTCAGATAATCAATGGCCTCCTGCCCTGTCCGGACAGCACCGACCACCTCATAGCCTTCTGCATTCCAGTCGATCAGCACCTTCAGCCCCTGCAATATAAATGGTTCATCATCCACCAGTAATACCTTCAGCATTTTTCCCTCCTAGCAACTACTTCTCATCATTTGTTTTGATCGGAAGCCGGATCTGTATCATCGTACCAACTCCCTCTTCACTCTCAATCGAAAAACAGACTCTGTCGTCTGTTACAAGCTTCAGTCTCAGACACGCATTCATAATCCCCACCCGTCCTTGTTTCAAACGGTCTATGCTTGCATTTTCCATCTGATCCTGTATTTCTCTTACCATATCCTCATTCATTCCTTTGCCGGTATCCTCTACCTCAATACAGAGCATATCATCATCTTTACTGATCCGGACAAAAATCCATCCGGGCGTTACCTTACTTTCAATTCCATGTACACACGCATTTTCCACAAAGGTAACAACCGACAGCTTCGGAATACATATATTTTCACAATCCGGTTCCACTGAAACAGAATAGGAAAGCCGGTCGCCAAAACGATATTTCTGAAGTCCCAGATAAGCTTCTACAAAATCCATTTCCCTGCTGATGGGAATATCATCATTGCCCCAGTCAACATTCTGCCGTTCCATGATGGCAAGTCTTTCCACCATATCCGCTGTTTCAAACTCCTCCTTCAAAATACTGTGCATTCGGATACTCTCAAGAGCATTAAACAGAAAGTGAGGATTGATCTGCACATGTAATGCCAGAAGCTCCGCATTTTTCTTTGCAAGGCTCATCTCCCGTTCCCGGAGCTTGTCCTTGTAAACCGTTTGTATAAGACCGTTTGTCCGGTCTGCCATCCGGTTGTAATTGTGCATAAGCTGTGAGATCTCATCATCTCCCTGCACATTTTTTATCTCTATCAGCTTCTCACTGTCCACACTGTCAAAAACCTTACCAAGCTGAGCTATCCGCACAGTAACAGACCTCTCAATCAGGGTCATCAGAAAGAATGGCAAAAGCGTATTGATGAATATCAAAAAAAAGAGCAGCGGAACATTTTTGGCAAGCTGCTTCCACACGGCATCCTTCTGGCGCAGTACATAAATCTGATATGTATCACCATACAGTGAAATATCCTTCACATAACCGATATTCTTTTGCATGGTAAACTCCGAAAAATCCTGACCAAGATAATTATCCTTGGTATTTGATAAAAGAACCTTGCCATCCTTGCATATAAAAACGGGCAATTCATAATTCATTTTATCAATATCCCTTATTACCTTACTGTAATTAATTTCCAGCTTGATTACCTTTTCACATCCACGTCTTGCGGCAAAATTCATCTTACGTAAAAAAAGTATCTTTCGCTTAGGTGCCACTGCAGGACTTTGCCAGTCATCATAATAAAACAGCAGAACAGCATCTCTGTCATCCTGTTTCAATGTCTGATACCACGTTGTATCCCTGATTTTATCAATCGTACCAAATCTTCCACCGTTAACAAGGGTATTATTGTCTGCATAAATAGTGACCCTCACATCTCCTGAGTTTATGCTGCTGCCTAAAAAAGATTGATTCATAAACTCCTGATATTCCGTAACATAATCTAATGGGGTCTCATATCTTTTTTCCAGAAAATTTTCAATATAACTGCTCAGATTCAGAGTATCGGCTGTTGCTGCCGCTTGTTCAAATGTCCCGATCACATAATATTGCAAAGCGCTTGCAAGATTTTCCATATCATGCTGCTGCTGCGCCCTGCCGGCTGTGAATACGCTGTGTAAAATAAAACCATCCGTCAACATAAGCGGAAAAATAACACATACAATATAAAAAATACGAAGCTTTTTTTTCAGAGAAAAATTCATCAAATATTTTTCTATCTGTTCTGTTATATGACGCACGGAATCGCTCACCCCACCTCGGATTTATTCTTCTCTTTTCCTGCAAAACGGAACAGCCGGCATATGGGAACCCGAATACAGATTGGCCTGCCCCGGATAATTGTTCCATGCATACATAAGTACCTTTACCCGCTCATCTATTTCAACTCTTACCTCATTTTCAGATTTCAGTTTTGCCTCCACGTTTCTTATCCGGCCTGTTTCATCCACAGTCTGAAAGCCATGCACCCTGTCCGTACCATCACATACCGTAAGCGGTGTATCTGTTTCAAACAGGATCTCAACAAAATCCCTATGCCACGCAAAGTCCACTGCACACGGACCTTTAAAAAATACGGAATTATGATAAATAAGGCTGTCGCAGGCAAGGGCAATGCGATGTCCTACCCCTTTCTTATCAAAGGGATGCAGATCATTGTATTCCCCAAGATCATAAGCCTGTACCATACACACATTTTTGTTATGCTCAGCCTTGAGCTGTTCACTACGCAAAACAGCCCAGTCTGTCTGTGTACTTGGAAGTATTCCGTCCGAAAACCCCGCCAGCTGCACATAAATAAACGGAAGAGACGGATCATTCCACAGACTGCGCCATTCACCAATCATAGCTGAAAACTCCTGTTCATATCTGTCTGCCACCCCTGTATTGGACTCTCCCTGATAGAAAAAACAGCCCTTTATTTTCTGTCTCCTCAATGGATACAGCATCCCATTGTAAAGGCCCGTAGCCGCATATTGAAAAAAAGTCATATCCGGCAGATATGGCATCCTCTCAACAGTTGCTGCCTCCCATTCACCCATAAGAGAAATATGTCTGCCTTGCGGCAATACAAGCTCATATGCTTTATCCGGCATAAAGCCTCCATTTTCACGCATCACAAACATATGGATAACAATTTCATTAATCCCCTCATGCAAAACCGATTTATCCACCTCATAAAGACGCGGCGGATAACGAAATGTTGTATCTCCTACCTTTATACCATTGATATATACGATATCGGCATCAACTATCGCCCCCAGATACAGCTTTACAATCCCATCAATCTGAAGATCTTCCTCCTGCAATCTGAATTCTTTCTTCAAAGAAATACTTCCTATGTATTTTTTCAGATCGCCGGTAAAAAAGCCCGGGATATTAATCACATCATGATACCTGATTTCCTTCTCAAAAGAAGCTTTGGCCACATTCCACCAACACTGCTCGCGCTCCGTTTCAAAGGCAATTGTATTCTCAACCCATTTTTCATCCCGGCATCTTTCCAGTTCTTCCTCATAATAGCCCTGTCTACGAATAGTTTCCTCGCTTACCCACGCTTTAACCGGTGTTCCGCCTACCGCAGTCTGCAAAAGTCCGATCGGGATATTCTCTTTTTTGTGGATCTCTGCAGCCGCGTAATAGCCGGCCGCACTGAACGCCAACAGATCCTTTCCGCATGCGCTTACCCATTTTCCCTGTGTCAGTAATTCTCTCTTTTTCAGAAAATCATACTCTTTTGGCAGATCAAACATGCGAATCTGTTCGTTTCTTATCTCCGCAAGCTCTTCTTTGACCTGATCCCATATCCAAGAAAGCGGCAGCTCCATATTGGACTGTCCTCCCAAAAGAAATACATCTCCAAAAAGTACATCCTGAAATACATATCTGCCCGTAGTATCCCAAAGCCTGATCTCCCAGGGTCCCCCCGCCTTCATCGACGGAAGCAGAATCTCAAAATACCCATCCTTATCCGATTGCGTCTCCAGATGATGCTCCCCTATAATAAGCTGCACCTTCTCACCCGGCCTTGTATACCCCCAGACCGGATTTTGTACTTCTCTTTGAAGTACCATTCCATTGCCTAAAACTGTAGAAATTTGCATTTTCACTTTCCCCAAATATAAATATTCTATGATACTATTTTAACTGTTCTGTTTCCTTAAAATACCCCTCTAATTTCATATTTTGTACCGATAAACTACAGTTCTTGATTATTTTATACCTGACATTTATAAAAAATGGCTCACGACAATCCTTGATTTTCAAAAAGCGCACAATCAACGGTATCCGCTGATATTATGCGCATTTAAATGTTCTACTCTAATCCGGTATAATCTCAATATAAACCTGATCATATTTGTGCTTTAGCTCCTGGCGGATTTCATCACGCACACGATGCAGCTTGCTGATATGTATCACATCAGTCTGATTGCCGATATAAACCTCTACCCACAGCTTTCGTCCTGTCTGGATAACATCCAAAAAAGTCACCTCATACGGATAATCCTGCATGTGACTGCCTACAATTTCCCGGATTTTTCCCACAACTTCTTCATCCGGAGCAAACAGCACCAGATTTTTGATGCTTTGAAAAATCACCTTTACCGGCTCCATGATCAACAATACCGCCATCACAACAGCCACTGCCGGATCAATGAACGGTGTCAGAAAGCTAAGCGGCGTCCGCAACAGTATCATCTGTACAGCAAAAGCTACCGCCACACCAATACTGCTGACAATATCCAGCTTCCACATATACAGCTCCGCTTTGATCGTCGTGGATTCGTATTTTTTACTGTAATGATTTAGCACTATGTACATGAAAAGACAACCGAGACAGACTAAAAACTCAAATATCGCAATGTCTCCTGCATCAACCTCGTGTCCTCCATGCAACAAAAGCTTTACATTTTCAACGAGCAGATTGCAGGTCAGGGCAAGCAGGGCACTATATTTTACCAGTAAAAACAACGACTCTACCTGTGCATACCCATATGGATGCTTTTCCGTCACAGGCTTGTACAACAGCGGAACCAGCACCAAAAACGGTCCGATCATGACCAGATCTGCCGCATCAAACAGACAATCTGTCAAAAGCGAGTGGGAATGTGTTATCCACGCCATAATCCCTTCTGCAACGATAAATAAAACGCTTCCCCAAAAGGATAAATGTAATATTCTTTTTTCAATTTGTAATTTATCTTTTTTCATATGACTTATTATAGCATAGAGTTGTGGGGGCGCACAAATTTATAAAAACTTTATTCTGTACTATTTTATTCCAATCATATTCCGTTTTTCTTTCATTAAATTGTATATCAGCCCCAAAAGAGACACTCGATTCAAATAATTTCTCGGGCCTAAATATGTTTAACCGTCTGAAGTGAAATAACATAATTGAGATTGTTTATTTGCAACAAATAATGACAAAGTATGAATAAAACTGCCTTTTTCTTTTATATCCAGCAATGCGAAAAACGCATTGCGTGATTTTGATGTGTTATCACACGCAATGCGTTTTTGCAAGATATATTAACTATATTCTTTCATTTCTCCATCAAATTATTTTTCGAACCACAACTTCCTCGCCACTCTCAAGCCGCATCCCGGAAAGAAAGGCTAACGGAAATGCATAGGTCTTTTCCTGTCCGGAATCAAAAGACTCATTCTTCTCTATATTTTCTGAGGTCTATTTAAGTAGCTCAATTATTATTGCTTGTTAATTTATTGTAAATTTATTTACAATATCAGAAAGTCGTTTTGCAATTGTTTGATTCTGTGTTACCTGATGCTGAATTGTATCAGAAACATCAGAGAGTTTTTCGCTTTTTTCTACAATACTATCGATTGCTTTCTGATTTTGTGCTGTAATATCATGAATTTCTTCCATATGATCATTAATCTGGGATGTAGAAGTAATCATTGTTTCAATGGATTTTGTAATTTCTTCCATTAAGTTTTGGATATTTTCTGCTATTGCACTGTTGTTATCAGATTGTTTTGCATAACTTTCAAACTGTCCTACAACACTGTTTTGCATATAATCTATAATCTTACGAAAACAATTGTTTACCACCTCAATACTATTGTTTGCTTCATTGCATATCGTTTGAATATTTGTTGCGGTCATTTTTGAAGTATCTGCCAATGTACCGATCTCCCCTGCTACAACCGCAAAGCCTTTTCCGGCTTCTCCTGCTCTTGCTGCTTCAATCGAAGCATTCAGGGAAAGAAGATTCGTTTTATTGGCGATGCTTAGGATTTCAGTTGCTAATTGATTAATTTTAGATAATTCATTCAAACTATCAATGGCATGTTCTACGGATAATCTGGTGCTGTCAAGTTCTTGTTTTCCATTTTCATATGCCTGCTGTGCATTACTACACATATCGTCCGCATCCAGTTTTACCTTTTTGCTCATCTGCAATGTTTCTGTAATTTGTAAATCGATGGCTTCTACAATATCATTAATATGTTTTACCTCTTTATATACATTATCTACAGTTTTATTGGTATTTTCTAGTGATGCCGATAATTGTTGTGTAGCAGCAGTTTGGTCTGTTGTGCTATCTACCATTTCAATTGCAGAATCATGAAGATTGTGAGTATTTTCTTCCAAAGTGCCACAACACTCCATCAAAGTCTGTACCATACCTCTTAATAATGTAATTAAATTACCTATAGCTTTTGAAATATTTCCAAGTTCGTCCTTATGTATCTCATGCTGTTTAATATCATCGTTAGATGTTAAATCAAACTGTTGTAACTTTATTATACCATTTTCAATAGGCATCATAGGACACATCATTCTGGTGATAATTACAGCGGATACTATACCAAGAATCAGTAATATGATTGCACACATAATCAACAACTGATTTCTTACAGAAACAACAGCCGCAAATAATTCATCTTCATCAGCATTAATCATAAACAGCCATCCACGGTCTGCCATATAATAATAAGAGTCAATATAGTCTTTTCCATTCTCTTTGTGCTCTACATAACCACCGGCACTATTCGCAGTATCCTTATATTTCTCACATAACTGCAGCAGATACTCTTCCTCTGTTTCTGTGGCAACCTTTTCCGCCTGATTATGGAAAATATATTTATGATCCTTTACATTAATCATGCAGTAAGTCGCATGCTCCATTCCATTCATTCCAAGGCTGTCCAGCTTATTCACAAGCCCCTCAGTATAAATTCCACCCCCAACAAGTCCTGCAGGATTCCCACTTTCATCATAGATCGCCCGATACATGGAGACAATCTGATCGCCGCTTGCCGGTGATATAATGATTCCTGTATTATATACCCCATCCGTAGCAATCAGTATATCCTGTAATGCTTTTAACGAATCCCCTTCTCTTGTAGTAATACCAACCACCCCGGCATTGGTATGGGCAAGTACATGGGTATTCCATTCACTTACATACAATCCCTCCAGATTATTTATATCCTCAGAAAAGGATTCCGTATATTTCTGTGCCGCATCAGTTGCTGATTTATTTTCCGGATTTTTGAGGACATTCAAAATTTCTCCTGCCTTACTGTATGCTGACAGAATCACCTCGGATTCCTGTACATAATTATCCACAATCTGGCTTCTCTCCTGTACGATTGTCTGCAGATTGTTGATTGCAGTATTTTTGCTATTTTTAGTAGTTTCCATTATTACCATCACTGATAAACAGGTCATAACTATCATCTGCATTATCAAAATAGCTACGATTATTTTTTTTGCAAAAATATTTTTCTTCTTCATAAAGTACTCCTAACTTATCTTAATCTTATACCATCTATCTCAATATCTGAAGTAGCAGACAACGGAACCAGCAAATAAGTCACACCGTCAATTTTCCTCTTCTAGCTTTCATTGGCTTTTCATCCATGTCGGCTTTCCTTTTCCAACTGGAGTTGCTTTTCCTTATCCTTTTGAGAGGAATACAGCCTGTCTGCATCATATTCGTAACCTTTATTTTTATTCGATCCCATATAAGTTTTCCATTAATAGTATATTTATAGTGGCTCAATTGTCAAGACAAAAATCTGAGATTTTTATAATGAACGGATATGGTTGATAAGTTACAGGGAACACTGGGAAAGTAGAGGAACTCTCCCCCTGTTCCATTTATGCTAAGCTACATATGGCAACAGCATTGCCGGAATACTACTGAATCTGCATCCCCAAAGGCTCTGTCATTGCTGCGATCTCATCCAGTGTATACAGCCTGATCGGATTGCCTTCTTCAAGCTCCGGCTTTGTGAGTGGCTTATCGTAAGCATAGTCTGCCTGACCATACAGCAGTGTTCTGGTAGCTTTATCCCATTCAAATGCGGATAGTAGTGTGATTCCTTTCATAATAAACTGCGTACGTAGTTCCACCACCACCATCACGGGTGCCCAACACTTCCACTTCTCCTTCTGTAGGTATTGTAAATGTTACTGGTGTATTTGTAATCATAAATGGTTTCCTGCTCTGTTGCTGCTGTACTTTCTGTCTGTGCCGGTG